>WNFJ01183856.1_pt1 | contig 134061 bp, 90 predicted proteins | sample 5400461 | NCBI WGS metagenome assembly WNFJ01 (sample SAMN13153349, study PRJNA577476) | soil metagenome | isolation source: 115 cm saprolite on Douglas fir-dominated hillslope | place: USA:California | collected 2013-09-17
CACTCTGGGCCAGACTGGAGATACGCCGGTAGTGGGAGACTGGAACGCATCGGGCTGGTCCAAGATCGGAGTCTTCCGCAACGGACTCTGGGTGTTCGATTATAACGGAAACTTCCAATGGGACGGGACGACCATCGACAGAGCGATGTTTCTCGGCCAAATGGGTGATGTTCCGGTGCCAGCCAAATGGTAGCCGCAACACCGGACTCGGTCCCGAGCGGTTCTGAAGCTGACCCACTACTAGGTGCCTGACTGGCCACAGTGGCAATCCATTCTGGGGCTCCAACCGCAATCCAAAGCTTGATTTCTGAGCAGCGGTGCGACGTGTTTCTCGATCTTTCCGTTCCGGCCCAATAGCCGTTGCATCTGAGACCCTGGCTCAGGAATGCCTATTTAAGGGCAGTCGAATCTGTAACTAAGGAGAACCCTAACCCCCCTTATCAAGGATGTAGCAATTCGCCCGATTGCGCGATCTACTTAGCAGACCGATGATTAGACTCAGGGTCTCATGCAAATCTGCTCGCGGTTAGGGATCTTGCGCATGGCGGCCGCAGTGTCGCTGGCCGGAGCCACGCGGGCGCCACTGTGCGGGCAAGCCAGCGTGCTGACCTGGCACAACGATACGGCGCGAACGGGTCAGAACCTCCAGGAAACGACCCTGACGCCCGCCAATGTGAACTCGTCTAACTTCGGACGATTGTACACGGTCACAGTCGATGGGAAGGTCGATGCGGAGCCGTTGTACGTCCCCTCGCTCGCCATCCCTAATCAAGGCACTCATAATGCGCTGTTCGTGGTCACTGAACACGACAGTGTCTACGCCTTCGATGCCGACACCGGAGCGCAACTTTGGCACGTATCGCTTCTGTTGGCTGGGGAAGTGCCATCCGACGACCGTGGATGCGGTCAAGTGACGCCCGAGATTGGGGTCACGTCAACGCCCGTTATCGACCCGCAGATGGGGCCACATGGAACCATGTACGTGGTTGCAATGTCAAAGAACGGATCCACGTACCACCAAAGGTTGCACGCGCTGGACTTGACGACGGGAGGCGAGGAGTTCAACGGGCCGATGGAAGTGCAGGCGACGTACCCGGGCAGCGGATCCGGCAGCATGGGGAACGTGCTGACCTTCGATCCGAAACAGTACAAGGAGCGCGCGGGGTTGCTGTTGTGGAACGGCACGGTATACACAAGTTGGGCCTCGCATTGCGACATTTTTCCGTATACCGCGTGGGTCATCGGATATAGCGCGGCCACGCTCAGCCGTGTGAGTGTTCTGAATCTGACTCCGAATGGGAACGACGGGTCGGTTTGGGCGGCGGGCGCGGGTCCGGCGGTCGACTCCAACGGCAACATTTATCTGTTGATGGCGAACGGAACCTTCGACACGACGCTCAACGGGGGCGGGTTCCCGATGAATGGCGACTACGGGAACGCTTTCGTGAAGATCATGGCTGGCGGGACTTCGGTGGCGGATTACTTCACCATGAGCAACACGGTGTCGGAATCGAACGCAGATGAGGACCTGGGCTCGGGCGGCGCCATGCTGCTACCTACCTTGAACGACGCGCAGGGACGTCCCCGGGATTTGGCTGTGGGTGCAGGCAAGGACGGAAATATATACGTCGTAGACCAAGCCAACATGGGCAAGTTCAACCCAAATATGAACGCTATCTACCAGGAACTTCCGTCCGCAGTGGGGCAGGTCTTTTCGAGTCCGGCATGGTTCAACGGGACGCTGTACTACGGAGGGGTCAGCGACACGCTGAAGGCTTTCGCGTTCTCCAACGGGATGTTTGGGACGATTCCGGCTTCGCACACGGCACTTGCCTTTCCGTACCCGGGCACAACACCGTCCATCTCCGCGAGCGGGTCGTCGAACGGTATCGCGTGGGCCGCGGAAAATTCCGGGACGGCCGTGTTACATGCCTACAACGCGGCCAGCCTTGCAACGGAGTTGTACAACAGCAACCAGGCGGCGAATAATCGCGATCATTTCGGCGCTGGGAATAAGTTCATCACGCCCATGGTTGTGAACGGGAAAGTATATGTCGGCACGACGACTGGCGTGGGCGCATTCGGGCTGCTCTGTGGCTCCGCCTCGGTTCCGATTCCCACGAACAACGCGTCGGGCGTGTCACTTAGTCCCACGCTCAGTTGGACTGCCGCCACGGGCGGGACGTCGTATGACGTGGCCTTTTCCAGCACGAACCCGCCGGGCATTGTCGCGACCGGTTTGACCGGCACGAGTTATACCGGCCCCGGGTCGCTAGCCTCCGGCACAAAGTATTACTGGTACGTCGTAACTCACAATTGCGCGGGAACGATCCAATCACCGACATGGAGTTTCACGACTGCGGGCGGGCAGATCGGGAAGGCTGCTGTCTTCCGCGATGGGCTGTGGGTTATCGATCTAAACGGCAACTTCCAATGGGACGGACCCGGCATCGATCGTGCCATGACGCTGGGGCAGTCGGGCGATATCCCCCTAGCGGGTGATTGGAACGGCGATGGCCGCAAGAAGGCCGGAGTTTTCCGCAACGGACTATGGGTCTTGGACTACAACGGCAACGGACAGTGGGACGGAACCAGCATGGACCGGGCGTACTTTCTGGGGCAGGCGGGCGATGTCCCCGTGGTAGGCGATTGGAACGGCACTGGCTTCGACAAGATTGGCATCTTTCGCAATGGGCTGTGGGTGCTGGATTATAACGGCAATGGACAGTGGGACGGAACCAGCATTGATCGCGCCATTACGCTCGGGCAGGCAGGCGATGTCCCCGTGGTGGGAGATTGGAACGGCTCCGGGACGGCCAAGGTCGCCGTTTTCCGCAACGGGCTGTGGGTGTTCGATTACAACGGGAACGGCCAGTGGGATGGCACCACGGTGGATCGAGCCATGTTCCTGGGTCAGGCGGGCGATATCCCGGTAGTGGGCGATTGGAACGGTTCGGGCACGACGAAGGGCGGCGTGTTTCGGAATGGTCTGTGGGTTCTGGATTACAACGGCAATTTCCAATGGGACGGAACGTCCATCGATAAGGCCGCCTTCCTTGGTCAAAGCGGAGATGTGCCGGTGGTGGGAGACTGGAATGCATCGGGCTGGTCAAAAATAGGAATCTTCCGCAACGGACTCTGGGTGTTCGACTATGATGGAAACTTCCAGTGGGACGGGCTGGGAATCGACAAAGCGATGGCGCTCGGCCAGACCGGCGATGTTCCGGTAGCCGCCAGATGGTAAGGGAAGGTCTCTCTGATCGAGCATAACTCCGCGAGGTTGGACCGACGCCTAGTGCGGGCGAGTTTCTAAGTCGAAAAAGGCGTCGGATTCAGTGCCTCAACGCGATGTTTCTGTAGCCGTAAAGGGCTAGACTGAGTCCAGTACCGGGAATGTCGTTGTCGAATAGTGCGACCCGAACCAATCGGACCTGTGCTTTTCTCCTCCTTGTCACGCTGACGACAAGCGTTTGCGCAGACGCGCAGAATCCTGCCACCACCGTGAGCGTGGATGCCACTGCTAACCGGCGTGCTATCAACCCGAACATTTATGGTGTCGCCTATGGGGACGCAACCACTTTAGCGGATCTAAACTATCCCATCAATCGCTATGGCGGCAACAACACCACCCGATACAACTGGCAGATAAACGCTGACAACCGGGGATCGGATTGGTATTTCGAGAGCATAGGCGACCCGATCGCGACCGCGGGAGAGCGAGGGGATTCGTTCTTTTCAATGAGTCGCGGGGCTGGGGCGCAGGCAATGCTCACCATCCCGATTATCGGTTGGGTGGCGAAATTGGGGGCGAACAGGAACAAGCTCGCAAGCTTCTCGATTCAGAAATATGGAGTCCAAACCGGCAACGACTGGCAGTGGTTTGCGGACGCTGGCAACGGAGTGCTGTCCGCGACGGGGCAGTTCGTTGTCAACAACGATCGCACCGACGCAAATGTGCAAGTGGATTCCACGGATCAGCAGGCGTGGATCCAACACCTGGTCAACACCTGGGGGACGGCTGCGAATGGCGGTGTTGTTTACTACCTCCTCGACAACGAGCACAGCATCTGGTTTGCAACCCATCGCGACGTGCATCCCGCCGGCGCCGCGATGGACGAGATCAACACCCGGATCATCGACTATGCCGCAAAGATCAAGATGGTCGATCCGACGGCGTTGATAGTGGGGCCCGAAGAATGGGGATGGAGCGGTTACTTGCTCAGTGGAGCGGATCAGCAGTGGGGCAGTAAGAACGGATGGAGCAATCTTCCGGATCGTGCGAACCACGGGGGCCAGGACTATCTGCCGTGGCTGCTGATGCAATTGAAGCAGGCCGCAGGAACAGGGCAACGGTTGTTGGATGTGTTCAGCGTGCACTATTATCCACAGGGCGGAGAATTCGGGAACGATACGTCGACCACGATGCAGTTGCGGCGCAACCGTTCGACGAGGTCGTTATGGGATCCGAACTACGTCGATGAATCGTGGATCAACGACAAAGTCCAACTCATACCGCGATTAAGGAACTGGGTAAACGCCTATTACTTCGCGAACACACCCATCGCCATAACTGAGTACAACTGGGGCGCTGAGTCGCACATCAATGGTGCGACGGTACAGGCCGACATCCTCGGCATCTTTGGACGCGAGGGACTGGACCTGGCGGCTCGCTGGACCACACCGGATCCTTCGACGCCAGCATACAAAGCGATGAAGATGTATCGCAATTATGATGGAGCGAAGTCCGGCTTCGGCGATACGAGCGTCGTGGCGGCGGTCGCGAATCCCGACAATCTTTCGGCGTTTGCCGCCCTGCGGTCGAGCGATGGCGCGCTCACCGTGATGGTGATCAACAAAGTCCTGTCGGGGAACACCCCTGTGACCATAACCCTAAACAATTTCGCGGGCAGCGGCTCTGCACGCGTCTATCAGCTAACTGCAGCGAACGCGATTCAGCCGTTGCCCGATGCCGCGTATTCAGGTGCGAACCTCGGACTGACAGTGCCCGCGCAGAGTGTGACGCTGCTCATCCTGCCAAAAGCGACCGGTACACCTCCAGCTTCGCTCACAATCAGCAAGACACACAGTGGCAATTTCACCCAGGGACAGCAGGGCGCGACTTACATGGTCACCGTCGGGAACGCGAGCGGCGCGGGTCTAGTTGTCGGAACGGTAACGGTGACCGAGACCGTGCCATCCGGCCTGACGCTAGTCTCGATGTCGGGCACGGGATGGACGTGTCCCGGGGGTGCGGCGAACAATTGCACACGCAGCGACGGACTGAACGCCGGCGCGAGTTATGCGCCGATCACCGTCACGGTAAACGTCGCAGCAAACGCGACATCCCCACAGGTGAACTCGGCAAGCGTGTCGGGCGGCGGATCGGCGACCGCAAACACGATCGATTCGACCAACGTCGCAACCTCCACCGGCGCATCAGGCCTAACCAAGGCCGCTGTTTTTCGCAATGGTCTGTGGGTCGTCGATTTGAACGGCAATTTCCAGTGGGACGGACCGGGCATCGATCGTGCCATGATGCTGGGGCAGGCGGGCGATATTCCCGTAACGGGTGATTGGAATGGCGATGGCCGTCAGAAGGCCGGGATTTTCCGCAACGGGATGTGGGTGCTGGACTACAATGGCAACGGCCAGTGGGACGGTCCTGTAATAGACCGCGTAATCATGCTGGGACAAGTCGGCGATATACCCGTCGTGGGAGATTGGAATGGCTCCGGGACGGCCAAGGTCGGCATATTCCGCAACGGACTGTGGGTCCTGGATTATAACGGCAACGGCCAGTGGGACGGAACCGGCATTGATCGGGCCATATCTCTGGGGCAGTCCGGCGACACCCCCGTGGTGGGAGATTGGAACGGCTCCGGGACTGCCAAGGCCGGCGTTTTCCGCAACGGGCTGTGGGTATTGGACTACAACGGCAACGGGCAGTGGGATGGCACCACAGTGGACCGGGCCATGTTCCTGGGTCAGTCGGGCGATATCCCGGTGGTCGGCGATTGGAACGGTTCGGGCACGACGAAGTGCGGCGTGTTTCGGAATGGGCTGTGGGTTCTGGACTACAACGGCAATTTCCACTGGGATGGAACGTCCATCGATAAGGCCGTAATGCTTGGTCAAAGCGGGGATGTGCCGGTAGTGGGAGATTGGAACGGAACGGGCAGCGGCAAAATAGGAGTCTTCCGCAACGGACTCTGGGTGTTTGACTACAACGGAAACTTCCAATGGGACGGGACGACAATCGACAGAGCGATGACTCTCGGCCAAATGGGTGATGTTCCGGTGCCGGCCAAATGGTAGCTCGCGCAAGAACACTGCGCATCAGATGAGTTCGAATCCATGTCGATCCCGACTGATCTGAGCATCCCAGTTTTTGATCCGAGGGTTGTTCTTCGGCAGGCTTTAGGCCTAGCCGAAGGCTAGGCAGAACACTAGCAAGTCCCAACCCGCTCAATCGCAGAGAATATCGCAGGCTCAAACGCACTAGCCTTGTCAGGAGTCCTGCATAGGCTCCAGCGAGGTATCGTCTACGTGTTTGCCCGGATCCTGGTTCGATTCTATTTTTCTGCCTTTGGTCTGCTGGCTCTCGGCATCCCGCCGGGTTTCGCCCAGCAGGACAGCCGAGGAAAGCCGCAATCGGTTTCGGAGGCCAAATATGCTCCGCCGCTCTTCATCGCTCGAAAAACTCCGGGCTCGGTCAGCTCGACTCGTTACTTTGCGGTCACGCCTGAAACCCGCGCCTACTTTCTGCGGGATCGCGTGCAGTACCGAACTCGCAACGCGTCCTTCCAGGTTGAGTTCCTGGACTCCACCATGCAGCAGGAGATCCGGGGTGAGGAGCCGCAGTCGGCACGCATCAACTACCTGATTGGCGACGATCCGCGAGGTTGGTCGACGGACCTACCAACCTACCGCAAACTGGTCTACCGCGACCTTTATTCCGGCATTGATGCACATTTCAGCTTTTCAGGCATGCGCGTCAAGTCTGAGTTTGTGATTGCGCCTGGAGCGGACCCGCAGCGCATCGCTTTCCGCTACACGGGATTGGGCCCGCCTCACATCGACCAACACGGCGACCTCACGTTTGCATCGGAACAAGGTGGATTTCGCGAAGAGGCGCCCACGGCCTTTCAATGGGTGCAAGACCGTCGAGTGAACGTGCAGGCCAAATTCGCGGTATCGGAAGACGGCGTGATCCACTTCGAGTTGGGGACGTTCGATGGAACACGCGCGCTCATCATAGACCCGGTTGTTTCGTACAGCTCGTATCTGGGAGGGCACGGCGAAAGCGCCGCCACGGCGGTTGCGGCGGATTCGAGCGGGAACGTGTACCTCACGGGCTGGACGGACTCGATAGATTTCCCAATCGCGGGAGCGCTGCAAGGACGAAACGCGGGCAGCGTGGACGCCTTCGTGGCGAAATTGAATGCCGCGGGAAACACGCTGCTGTATGCGACATATATCGGCGGCAGCGGCGAGGATCGCGGTTTGGGCATCGCCGTCGACGGCTCGGGAAATGCTTACGTCACCGGGTTCACCACGTCCACGGATTTTCCAACTAGCTTGCCCATGCAGAGCAGACTCCTCGGTACGCGGGATGCGTTCGTGCTCAAGCTGAATGCGCTTGGAAACGCTCTGACGTTCAGCACATATTTGGGAGGTACGGTGGCGGAAAACGGTAATGCGATCGCTCTGGATCCGCAGGGCAATGCGTACGTCGCGGGCGACACGACTTCTTATGATTTTCCGACGCGGGTTCCCTTCCAGGCATCGAATAACGGCAGGCAAGATGCGTTCGTCGCAAAAATCAGTCCGTCCGGTGCGTTGCTATATGCGACCTACTTGGGTGGAAACGGGGACGACCGTGCTACAGCCATCGCAGTCGATGCGTCGGGAAGCGCCTATTTGACCGGCAGCACTTTTTCCAACAACTTTCCAACTCTCAGCGCCTTTCAAGCCATTACAGGCGGCGGACAGGATGCCTTTGTCACGAAGCTGAGCCCAAGCGGAAGTAGCCTGGTGTACAGCACTTACTTGGGTGGGAGCGGTGGGGCGGCCGGCGCCCCGGAAGCAGGTACGGGAATCGCGGTGGACGCGCAAGGCAATGCGTTCATCGCAGGCATGACCAGTTCCATGAACTTCCCGGTGGTGGCGGCGTTTCAGCCCGTGATGGGGGGCGGCACGGAGAATGCGTTTCTCTCGAAATTGAATCCGCTGGGAACGGCTCTGGTTTACAGCACGTACTTCGGTGGGAGCACCTTGGACTATGCTAATGCGGTGGCAGTGGACGCGGCAGGCAACGCCTATGTCGCGGGTTTGACGGGATCGACTGACCTTCCGCTCGCTTTTCCGCTACAAGCCACGCTGGCAGGCGGATACGATGCCTTTGTCTTCACGCTGAACGCTGCCGGAAGCGCTTTGAATTTCTCGACCTACTACGGAGGCGCCGGTTTGGACTCGGCCAATGGGATAGCTCTCGATAGATCGGGTAATGTTTACGTTGCCGGCGAGACCCTTTCGCCTGACTTCCCGATTGCCGGCGGCGTTCAATCTTCCAATCTAGGATATATCGGGGGATTCGTTCTGAAGCTGAGTTCCCCTGTTAAGGCTGCCATCTTCCGCAATGGGCTGTGGGTGATCGATTTGAACGGCAATTTCCAGTGGGATGGACCTGGCATCGATCGTGTAGTGACGCTGGGGCAGTCGGGCGATATCCCCGTAGCGGGTGATTGGAACGGCGATGGCCGCAAGAAGGCAGGGATTTTCCGCAACGGGCTCTGGGTGCTGGACTACAACGGCAACGGACAATGGGACGGAACCAGCGTGGACCGGGCTTACTTTCTGGGGCAGGCGGGCGACATCCCGGTGGTAGGCGATTGGAACGGCACCGGCTTCGACAAGATTGGCGTGTTTCGCAATGGGTTGTGGGTCCTGGATTATAACGGCAACGGACAGTGGGACGGAACCAGCATTGATCGGGCTATGTTCCTGGGTCAGGCAGGCGATGTCCCCGTGGTGGGCGACTGGAACGGCCCCGGGACGGCCAAGGTCGCCGTTTTCCGCAACGGGCTGTGGGTATTCGATTACAACGGGAACGGCCAGTGGGACGGAACCAGCATTGATCGAGCCATGTTCCTGGGTCAGGCGGGCGATATCCCGGTAGTGGGCGATTGGAATGGTTCGGGCACGACGAAGGGCGGCGTGTTTCGGAATGGTCTGTGGGTTCTGGATTACAACGGCAATTTCCAATGGGATGGAACGTCCATCGATAAGGCCACCTTTCTAGGCCAAAGCGGGGATGTGCCGGTAGTGGGAGACTGGAACGGATCGGGCTGGAGCAAAATAGGCATCTTTCGGAATGGACTTTGGATGTTCGACTATAACGGAAACTTCCAATGGGACGGGACGACCATCGACAGAGTGATGGTGCTCGGCCAGACGGGTGATGTTCCGGTGCCGGCCAAGTGGTAGCTTGCGCAACACACTGCGCATCAAATGTATCGTTCTACCGGTCAGGAGGACGGGCCCATCCGAATCGATGATTCCGCAGGCCGCACCACCTGCTCCTTGTCAGGACGGAATCACGCTCGCCACTACCGTTGCGGCAACCGGCCCGACGCCGGAGGCTGACTCGCAAGACGCTAACGAATGCGACTTGGCAACTCCGTTGAGCGCACGCCGTCTCGATGAAAATTCAGAGGCGCCGCTGCGAGTGTGCAACTCCTCCTAATCGCTGTCTCGTTCGGGGCGCAATACGCGGGTTACCTGGATTCTCCGGCCGCAACGCCATTTATGGGTGAGTAGACAGCAACACGGCGCTGCTGCATGGCGCGGATCCTGGCCGATCTGTAAATGATCTGACGGCAGCGGTGCTTTCCGCAAGATCGTGAAAGCTGTGGCGCAGGACGCCGAGATCATGAAGATGGTGGAACTGATACGACTGAGCGGGCTAATATCACGGGCTTTTCCCAAATATAAAAAAAATGAATTGAGTGCAATAAAGTGACACAATCGCTGCGCCGCAATGAAAATCAGGTAACTTTTCTCTTTAGCGCCGTCCAAGCCGGTTGTGAAGGGAGTTCATCCATGCCCGTGCAGGCGTGCCGGGCTCGCGGGCACAGCCAAGACCCTTCGTGGATCCGGGCCAGAAGTGATGTATGTTCCTGTTTCCAAGAGACGTCCACTTGCCGACTCAGCGCGATTACAAAGTGTTACGCTGCGATAGCCGGAGACCTCGCGGGAATTCTTGGGCACAAGTTCGAGCCTGCACTCTTTCTCTATTGACATCGTTCGTGAATGGGGTTACAATCCAAATTCTTCGCCTCTTCTGAGGGCAGCAGCGCCGGGAGGCGCAAGAGCGGATCAGTTGGCTGTGGGCATGTAACGAGACCTAGCCGCTGTTCAGTTTTGCAATTTGACGATCGCATCAAGTTAAGGAGACGCATTTGCTTATGAAGATCCTGAAAGTCAGTTCGACCCTCTTGACAGTCGCGTTTCTCGCGTTGGCCTTCACTTCGGTGGCCAGCGCTCAAGCGACCCGGACCTGGGTGTCCGGTGTCGGCGACGACGCCAACCCTTGCAGCCGTACCGCGCCTTGTAAGACCTTTGCTGGAGCCATCTCGAAGACCGCCGTGAACGGAGAAATCGACTGCTTGGATCCAGGTGGATTTGGGCAGGTAACCATCACCAAAGCCATCACTATCGACTGTGATGCGGGGCCTGGCGGGGTTCTGGTCGGTGGTGGCAGCGGGGTCGTTATCACTACGACAGGCGCAGTGATTCTGCGGAGCCTGAATATCAACTGTAACACGGTGGGGACAAACGGCGTCAGTGTCCTCGGGGCAACAAACGTACATCTCCTGGACATGAATATATGGGGTTGTTCCACCGCCGGGGTCAACGTCAATGCGAGTGCGACTGTATTCATCTCGATCAAAGATACGCAGATTCATGAGTGTGCTAGCGGTATCTCGACCACCACTTCTTCTGGTATAGCCCTAGGCGACTTCGATCATGTCTCGATCTGGGGCGGAACAAACGGCATCGCCGCGGGGAGTGCCTCCCACGTCAACATCCATAATTCGACCATCTTCGCAACCAGCATTGCGATCAACAACAACGGTGGCGGTGGCTCGGCTGTGTCCGTCTTCAACAACGTTCTTGTGAATAACAGCACTGCTGTGCAAAGCGTTTCCGGAGGCAGCGTAGGTGTCGCCAGTAACACTATCATTGGGAGCAGCCCGGTCTTCAACACGAACACGGGCTCAATCTCCACCGATAGCAACAACATTTCAATCTTGAACGGCGCGATCGGCTCTACCACCGGCTCAATTACCAAGATTTAGCGTACTTCAGTCTTGCGCGGTTCGTCCGGCCTTCCGGCTGGCTCTCTGAGCGGCGGGAAGGCCGACGAGTTGCGTTTTTTTTCACTGACTAATACTACTTTTAGGAGAATACCGTCATGAAAACGAGGACTTGGTCCGCGAAGAATTCCAGCCTGTTGGTTTTTTTGATACTGATGGCGCTGCCGGGAGCGGCGCTGGCTCAGCCGAGTATCACGACTTTGAGTTTCACGCCGGCAACTATCAACACCACTGCCGGTCCCGCCAGCGTCGTCGTGAACTTTTCCTTAACCGACCCTGGGGCTGGAATTACCTATTTTGAAACAGCTTTCGTTGACCCTTTCGGCAGTACCTTTCAGCGGGTCTCCAAGACCTTTAGCCCCAGCAGCCCGATTACCGACTCGGTGACGGTCAACTTCCCGCAATTCAGCCATTCGGGAACCTGGAACCTGGCGTACGTCTTTGTCGCCGACGCGGCGGGCGCCACTCTGTTCCTTACTACCAGCGGCCTCGCGGCGGCCGGCTTTGCCACGGCCTTGCAGGTCACGTCACCCGTAGATACTACGCCCCCGAACATCACCGTCTTCGATTTTACACCAACCTCGATCAATACCACGTCCGCATCTGCCACCGTAACAGTCAACTTCACAGTCACGGACGATCTGAGCGGCGCCAAATTCTTCCAGGTTGTCTTTACCAGCCCTTCCGGCAATTCGATACAGACCGCTTCCAAGAACCTCACGCCGAGTACGAGTGTGACCGACTCGGTCTTACTCACCTTCCCGAAGTTCAGCGAATCGGGCACCTGGACGGCAAGTGTCTTCATTGCAGACGGCGCCGGCAACACTTTGGTGCTGGCTACAGCGGACCTGGCGGCAAGGGGGTTCCCCCACACTACACTTGTGGTGACGACAACCCCCGATACTACGCCTCCCACGCTGACCAGCTTCAGCTTCACGCCGGCCTCCCTCTTCACGGTAGGCGGGACCGTACTCGTCAGCCCTGTCGTTGCGGACAATAGTTCGGGCGTCAACAGGGTCGAAGTCACGTTCGTCAGTCCTTCGGGCGGCCAAATTGTGACTGGCGCTGCCGTCATCTCGCCGCCGTCTACTTCGCCGTCGTCCGCCGCGAGCCAGATCCAGCTAACCTTCCCGAACCCAAGCGAGCTGGGGACGTGGACTACGGCTTCTATCTTCATCTCCGATGCGGCCGGGAACACCACTCTGATCAACCAGCCGATCACATTCACGATCAACCCGCCGGGAGCGGACACGACTCCGCCTTTGATCATCCCTACCGTCAGTCCTATGCCAAACAATGCGGGTTGGAACAACACCACGCCCGTGACGGTGACCTGGAGCGTTAGCGATCCGGAATCCGGAATCGCTTCGTCCACCAACTGCGGAAAGACGACCGTTGGGCCTCCCCCGCCCATAAGCACTACGGTGACCTGCTCGGCCATTAACGGGGCGGGCCTAACCAGTTCAGCCTCCGTGGTGGTCATGATTGACACCGCTGCCCCGGTGACCTCCAACGTCGTGGCAACGCCCGATCCGGTAATCATCAATACGGACGTTACCATCACGGCGACCGTGACCGATACGGGCGGGAGCCACGTCGCCTCTGCGGAATTCCAGGTTGACGGCGGTCCGTTCGACGATTTGGCTGGCGCTTTCGGCACCGACAACGTGAACGTATCGCTGACGCTGCCGGGTTCGGCTACCCCGCTCCTTCAAACACCGGGTGTCCACAACATGTGCGTGCGCGGCACGGATTTCGCAAGTAATATAGGAGCCACGACATGCGTCCTGTTCGCCGTTTACGATCCCAACGGCGGATTCGCTACCGGCGGCGGCGGGGCCAACTCGCCCGCGGGCGCGGACTTGGCTAACCTGTCGGGTTCCGGGCCAGTTACCTTTGCCTTCAATCCACATTATCTGCCGAATAACTCGACAGTTCCCGCCGGCGACTTGGAGTTCCACTACAATGCCGGTAACATCGTCTTCAAGAGCACCGGATGGGACTTCTTGGTCGTGACCAACGGAAATCGCGGTCAGGCGCAAGGCACGGGAACCATCAACGGGACCAGTGTTTGCAAATTCTCGCTGGACGCTTGGGCCGCATCGTTCCCGCCGAACAACGTGGATGCCTTCGGCCTGACGATCTTCAATTGCGACGGTGGCACCGGCAACCGGTACGTTCTCCCAACAGGCCCGATAACGAAGGGGAGCATCAAGGTCCATTAGTAGTGCCGGTTCTCAGCTTACGCCGGGCTTCAGTCGGACTGACTGAGCCCGGCCCTCAAAATTGACGTAGGATGGGAATATGTCATTCTATCTGTGTCCCCACCTGCCAGGAACGCTTTTACTAACGCTTATGGCTGGGTTGGCCTTTGGAGCCGACGACACTACACCGCCAGAGCTCAAATCGCTGCGGATCACCCCGGCAACCATCGATACCAGCACTGGCGTGGCTGAAGTGACCGTCAGTTTTTCTGTCGCCGATGACCTTTCCGGGGTGAACTACTTCGAAGCCTCCTTTCTAGACCCGTCGGGGGCGCTTCATCAGTCGGCCTCTACCAAGTTTGCTCCCACGCTGGCGGCGACCAACTCGGTACGAATCACCTTCCCGCGATCCAGCCGTTCGGGGACCTGGACCCTCTCTCACGTTTTCCTCGGTGACGCCGCTGGAAACACGTTGGTTCTCGATGCCGACGGACTCAGCGGCCGAGGATTCCCTACCAGGCTGGAGGTTAGATCGGTGCTGGATACCGTCAGCCCCAAGCTGGCGGCACTGGAGTTTTCTCCCGCGCAGATCGACACCAGTGCGGGGCCCGCTGACGTCAAAGTGAACTATACCGCGACCGATGATCTGTCCGGAGTCAGCTATGTCGAGTTAAGCTTTGTGAGCCCATCCGGAGTCGTCCGGAGGGGTGGCTCCGCTAAGTTTGATGCCGCTCAGTCCGTATCCAAATCGATGACCGTGACTTTTCCCCCGCTTAGCGAAGGCGGCCAGTGGACTTTGAGCACTGTGTTTTTGTCGGATGCCGCGGGGAACACTCTGGTTCTGGATGCGGAACGTCTGGTGCGAGCGGGTTTGCGGACGAATCTGGAAGTGAAATCAGCGTCGGACACGACGCCGCCGACCTTGACCGCCCTCCGTTTCGCTACAGAAGTCGACGCCAGCCAGAGTCCGGCGACACTGAAAGTGGACTTCACGGCGGCCGATGATCTGTCCGGGGTGAACTACATCGAACTGAGCTTCTTGAGCCCGTCCGGTGGCGTCTGGCGGTCCAGCTCAGCCAAATTTGATCCCGCTAGGTCGGTATCCAAGTCGATTGCTGTAACCTTTCCCCCGCATAGTGAGGCGGGCCAGTGGGTTCTGAGTACCGTGTTCTTGTCGGATGCCGCGGGTAACACTTTAGTGTTGGATGCCGAAGGGGTTGCGCGAGCGGGCCTCCAGGCGAAGCTGGAGGTGAAGTCGACGTCGGACACTGTCCCGCCGAGCCTGACCAGGTTTGCCCTTTCGCCGGACGCGATCGACACCAGCCAGGAGGCGGCGACAGTCACCGTGGAATTCACGGCGACCGACAATCTGTCGGGCGTGAAATCGGTGGAAGTTGTGCTCGTGAGTTCTTCGGGATACAACCGCCAACACGGCTCGGCTGTGTTTGTCCCCGCCAAGGAGATTACCGGTTCGGTTCAACTGACTTTCCCGAAAGGGAGCGAACCAGGTGTCTGGAAGGTAGCAACGTTCGTGCTAGCTGACGCCGCCGGCAACACGCTCCTTCTCGACGCGGACGCCATGGCGTCCCGAGTAGCCAAGAACCTTCAAGTCCGCTAGTTTCCCGGATCGGAAACCACTCGCTTACGCGCGCGGCTCCGTTCAGAGCCGCGACCGTCAGGGAGTGGTCATGCTGCAAGATGCGACGGCTCTTCTGAAACGGAGTACTACGCTAAGCTAGGTCGTACCGATGAATTCTTATCAGGGCAAACGGGCGCTCGTCACGGGCGGCCTTGGATTTATCGGCAGCAACGTCGCCCTGCGCCTGGTTCAGCTTGGGGCGCGCGTGACGGTTGTGGATGCGTCCATTCAGGGCTGTGGCGCCAACCCGCGCAACCTTCATCCTCTCGCCGGCGAGATTGAAATTATCCCGTTCGACGTCAGGGAAGGGAAGCGCTTCGCATCGGCCATCGCGGCTAGTGACGTGATCTTCAACTTGGCGGGCGAGATCAGCCACAGCCGCAGTATGTCGACACCTCAACGCGACCTTGATCTCAATGCGACGGCCCAGCTCTTCTTCCTGGAGGAATGCGCCCGCAGCCGGGAGGGCGTCCGGATTGTGTACGCATGCACGCGCCAGGTTTACGGCGCACCCGACTATTTACCCGTGGATGAAAACCATCCGGTTCATCCGATCGACTTCAACGGGGTCCACAAATTCACGGCTTCCTCCTATCATCTCGTGTTCGGCCGAGTGGGCGCGCTCGATCCGGTGGTTCTGCGGCTGAGCAATGTATATGGCCCACGAATGGCGCTGGAGCTGCCCTGGCAGGGCTTTCTCGGCACATTCTTCCGGCGGACGCTTGTCGGCGAGTGCATCGAAGTATTCGGCGAAGGGCTGCAATTGCGCGATCCAACGTACGTTGACGACGTGGTGGATGCCATGCTGCTCGCGGGGACGGTGGCGAATTTGCGGCACCGCGTTTTCAATGTGGGCGGTCCGGCTGCGCTTTCCTTGAATGAGATCGCAGAGACGCTGCGGTCCGCTGCCGACGGCCTGGAAATCAGACATGTGCCGTTTCCCGAACAGCGCCGCAAGGTGGACATAGGAAGCTACTATGCCGACTGGTCTCGCATCCGATCGGAATTGGGTTGGACGGCTGTGACATCTTTCGCGAAAGGTGCGGCGCTAACGCTGGAATACTACCGCTCTCAGCTCGATCACTACATAACCGGACTAAAGCACGGCATCGCCCGCTGAACTCAAACTATCTCAGTCGGGAATGCCGCTGGAACGAGAGAAGCGATCCAAGACGCCGCAGCGGCGCAGTGATCCGCCACGAAAGAGATTGCTTCATGGCTGCTCGTTGGGATTGCGCGGCATCATGGCTGGCGCGCACCGCCTCCAACTCCTTCTGCGATTGCCGTGCTTCTGCCAGGAGGCGGTCCATGCCGGTCTCTATCTGTCGTCGATGGTTTCCGATGCTGAGCGCCTCCGCTTCGGCCTTTCCCAAGCGTCCAGAGAACGTTTCGAGTTCGGCTTGTAGCCGCTTGACCTCAGCCTGCGCTTGCTGGCGAAGCTGCGCGCAGGCATGGCACTTAGCGCGTAGCAGAGCCACGTCCGCCTCCAGTTGCTCCACGCTGCGCCCGGCGCCGGCACGATGGGCGTAATACAGCCTCTCGGCGCACAACACATAATAATTTCGGATTGCTTGTGGATCACATGTGCCGGTGAACAGGGCCGCGAGGAAGGAGTTCTGGAGCTGTTCACCCTTCGCGATCACCCCCAACCCTTCACTGTGATGAAATGCGAACGATGGAAAGCATGCGGAAATCTCTTCCCAGAACCGCCACGGGCCCAGGTCGTCCTGACGGACAGCAATATCGTGCATCAAAATGGCGCCGTTCAGGGATACCTTGGGCAACCAGGTTTCGAAATCGTGCTTGGCTGCAACGTAGGTATCGCGCCCGTACAAATGCAGCAGATTGACGGTTCCGTCCGCAAAACGCATGGCGGCCTCGTCGGAGCTCATTCTTAGCAGGGTTGAGAAGGAGCGATAATGCGCGGCGTTGTAGGCTGAAACGTCTTCGAATACAACTGGTCCATAAGGGCCGGTCTGCGAGTCTCCCTCCCAGGTGTCAACGGCATAGGCCGAACAACTCAAGCCGCATTCCTGAATCGACTGGCAGAAGCCGAAGTAAGACTCTCCCTGCTGGGTTCCCAGTTCGACCACGGAGGAGGGCCTGGTCGCCTCGATCAAATCCGCGGCGAAAGGCAAGTGTCCAGACCAGTCGCCGATGCCATCAGGGCAGTAGCGCAGCGGCTTAAACAGAGCGGAACTCAGGTTGGAAAACATCGGAAAGTCTATTCTCACATGCTAGCGCGGACATCACATCCCCACCACAACCGAGTGCTTACCCATGTTTGGGCCCTTGTGGGGCAGCTTGGAAAGCTGCGCGGCGGTTGTCAACCGCCGCTGTGCTTTGTCAACAGCTGCGGCAGGGCGATTTACAGAGGCTGCGGAAAGAGTCTCTGTTGCCGTGCCTCAAGCCCACAGGCTTGAGCCTGTGAGGACTTTTTCCGCAGCCTCTTACAATCGGCCACGGGATAACATCCCGATGTCGCTTGGTTTTCCCAGATCCGCACGTTTTGTGAGCGGCTCCCCCGAGCCGCGCCGACGCCCTCGCCCGGCTGCTCGTTGGTCAACAAGATCCGGTGAGGGGGACAACAGGGGTCCCGCCCCACAAAACTAAGGGACATTGGGCTTTGTAGTGCTCGGCGTGAGGCCTCTGTACCTGTGTTATACTCAGCCGTTCGTGTGGCGTTATTTCAGCGTGCATAGCGCGGTGCGGGCCGCTTTTGTGGGTTCGCTGCTCATATCGCGCGTAACTGCGCAGAGCACGTGTGTCAACTTTCCGGAGAATCTTGTCCCCCTTACCTCGGTCGCTTACGTCACGGCCGCGAATTCCGTGGGGGATCACCTGGTGGTCGGCGGGCTGGTGAACGGTGTGAATACGCTGGCCACGATCCCGTTCCCGTCGGCGACGAACCAGACGTTCTGCGACGCCCAAGTGCAACTCGCCCCTCAGCAGCTCTATCCAAACGTGTACGTGCCAACGTCAGCCGAGCGCAGCGGCAACTTCAGCGCCTTCGCCGGACTCCTGGTGGACCCGGCGAACAACCAGCCATTTTCCGGCGGGATCATTCCGCCGAATCGATTGGGTGCGGTGTACGCTTTTCGAATTGGGCCAGCGCAGCCGCTGCAGACCGCTCGGAACTGGAGCCCGACGGGTTCCATGTCACAAGGGCGGGCGTTGCACAATTCAGTCCGGCTACCGAGCGGCAAAGTCCTGGTGTTCTACTCGACCGCCGACCTCTACGACCCCGCGACGGGTGTGTTCACGCGGATCGGTGCGCTGCGCTTTCAGCATGGATTGGCGGCTACCGCAACGCTGCTAAACGATGGTCGCGTGCTGATCGTGGGCGGACAAAACGCTCAAAACTCCGCTGAATTGTATGACCCGGTGTCGGGCACGTTCGTGACAACCGGGGGTCCCGCGATTCCGCGTTACTTCCACACGGCCACACTGCTATCCGACGGCCGCGTCCTGGTGACAGGAGGCGCGATCGGCGATATAAGTCAGCCCAATGTCGTCACTGCTACTGCGGCCGCGGAGATCTACGACCCGAGGACTGGGGTGTTCACGGCAACAGGATCCCTCGCGGTCGATCGTATCAGGGCCACGGCTACTCTCCTCTTGGACGGGCGGGTGTTGGTCACAGGCGGCCGTAATCGTTCGTCCGTCCCAGGCGTTACCTCGGCCGAAATCTTCGATCCGGCTGCCGGAAAGTTCTCGCCTACAGGAGCGATGCAACTATTGCATTATGACCATTTCGCGGTTCTACTGGCGAGTGGAAACGTGCTGGTTGGCGGGGGCGTCGGCGTTTCCGAGACCCCGGCTGAGGAATTTGACCCTCAAGCCGGCACATTCGCACGGAAAGGCAGCTTGGACATCGATCGACAAGACGCGACGGCAACGCTACTTCCCAGCGGACAAGTGCTGGTTGCCGGTGGATTCTCACTTGCTTTCAATGCCGTCGCCATAAACTCCGCGCTCCTCTACAGTCCTGCGACGGGCCAATTTGTCCCTACCGGCAGCATGGGTTCCGCTCGAAATCTTCACCGGGCCACGCTTTTGTTGGATGGGCGGGTCTTGGTCACCGGCGGAATGAACGCTGCGGCGGCGTCCGCGGAGCTTTACACTCCTGCCAGTCAAGGGCTGGTCGCGTCGCAAACCGGACTGACGTTTCGTGCCGCGCAAGGTGCGGGGGCGGTGGCTGCTCAAGTCGTCGCGGTGCTCAGCCCCGCCGACACGATTCCATTCAACGTTTCGGTGAAGACTTTCACCGGTGGAGGCTGGCTGAAAGCAACGCCCGGTAGCGGTAACAGCGGACCGGCCGCTGCGCCGGTCAATCTCAGCATCAGCGCCGACGCTTCGGGTCTCGCTCCAACGGATTACTACGGCGCGGTCACGCTTACGCCCACTGACGGCCAACACCCGCCGGTTTCCATCGCCGTAGTGCTGACCATTGTGCCCGCCGGAGCGGCCGCGCCACCCGCGGTGACGCCCAGCGGACTGCTCTTCCTCGCCATCACCGGATCCAATGCAAAGCCGCAAGCCTTCGCAATTTCGAACCTGACCTCACGCGCGCTTACTTTCGCAGGAGCCACGACGGCCACGCCCGCGTTTTTCGACTTCAATCCCAAGACCGGCGCGATCAATGCTGGCCAGACGCTCTCGATCACCGTCACGCCGTCCAGCGCGAGCCTGACGGCTGGAGTCTATCGAGGCTCCATCAAGCTCACCTTCGGCGACAACAGCACGCAGACAATCGATCTGCTGCTGGTGATCTCCGCCACTGCCGGCAAGTCGGCCCAACCTGCCGCGACCGGATGTACACCCACCAGGCTGCTGCCCGTGTTGACTTCCATCGGCACCGGCTTCACCACGCCGGTTGCCTGGCCGACGTCGCTAGTGGTGCAAGTCGTGGACGATTGCGGAACGTCCATCAACGCTGGCGCGGTAACGGCCAGCTTCACCAATGGCGATGCTCCGCTATCATTGTTAGCCATCGGCAACGCAACCTGGAGCGCTACCTGGGTGCCCGTGCATAACGCCGCCGGCGCCGGCGTCCGCGCTGACGCGCAAGTCCTGAATCCGCTGCTGAATGGCACCGTGCAGGTGACCGGACAAGTGGCGTTGAATCCGAAAGTGCCGATCGTTGCTGCCAGCGGCGTAGTGAGTGCGGGTGATTACGTGGGTTCGCCGGCGCTGGGGCTGCTGGCCTCCATCTTCGGCGTGGCGCTAGCGGACGGTATCGTGGGCAGCAGCAACCTGCCGCTGCCGCAGCAGCTCGGCTCAACCAGCGTGCTAGTCTCGGGGATGCAACTTCCGTTGCTGTACGTTTCCGACTCGCAGGTGAACGTGTTCATACCTTATGAACTGGCCGTGAACGCTCCGCATCAGTTGATCGTGCAGCGCGGCAACGCCATCTCGGTTCCGGTGCCCATCGCAGTCTTCAATTCGCAGCCTGCTATTTTCGCGACGGCCGGTAACGGGGTCGGCCAGGGACATATATATGTGGCCGACTCGCAGGGGAACCAGACTCTGGCGGACGCGCAAGCGCCAGCGCAGGCGGGCGACGTGCTCGTAATTTACTGCGTGGGGCTGGGGCCAGTGACACCTCCGCTAAAATCGGGCGACCCGGCGCCGTTCTCCCTCACCCAAGCCAATGCTCCTGTCGCTGTCACCATCGGCGGGCAATCGGCGCTAGTCCAGTTCGCCGGATTGACGCCGGGATTCTCGGGATTGTATCAAGTGAACGCCGTAGTGCCGGATGGCGTAACACCGGGAAGCCAGGTAGCGGTGGTGTTGTCGGTTGCCGGAGGGACCAGCTCGACGGGCATTTACATGGCGATCAAGTAGCTAGCGGATGCCGAACACTAATCTAATGCATTCTTTCCGATTCAATGGCTTGACGCGCGCGGCCCTATTGGCTTCGCTGCTCGTATTGCGCGTCGCCGCGCAAAGCACCTGCGCCAACTTTCCGGCTAATTTTGTTCCGTTTGCCTCGGTGGCTTATGTCACGACCGCGAATTCCGCGGGAGATCACCTGGTGGTCGGACCGCTTGCCGGTGGAGTGAACTCGCTGGGGAACGTCTCGCTGCCTGCGTCGACGAACCAGACTTATTGCGATGCGCAGGTCCAGCTCGCGCCCCAGCAGTTCTACCCGAACGTGTACGTACCAACGCAAGCCGAGCGCAATGGAAACTTCAGCGCCTTCGCCGGACTCCTGGTGGACCCGGCGAACAATCAGCCGTACTCGGGTGGGATCATCCCGCCGAATCAGCTCGGGGCGGTGTTTGCCTGGCGCATCGGCGCGGTACAGCCAACATCGGCAATCCGTGGTTGGAGTCCAACTGGCTCGATGTCTATGGCGAGGGGCTTCCACGCCGCCGCCCTCCTGCCGAATGGAAAGGTGCTTGTCGTTTCCTCGAATACCGGTGAAACCTACGATCCGACAACGGGCACTTTCACGCCGACGAGCCAGATGCTCTTTCAACACGGAGTGTTCTTGACCGCCACGCTGCTCAACGATGGGAGAGTGTTGATTGTCAGCGGTAATGGCGCACCCTCTTCCGCGGAATTGTACGACCCGGCATCGGGCAAGTTTGTCGCGACGGGTGGAACGGTAGCGCCACACGGCGGGGCACAGACGGCGACGCTGCTGGCGGATGGCCGCGTACTGATTGCTGGCGGTTTAGACGCGAGCCTAAGCAGCGTCACGGACGCCGAAATCTACGATCCCAAGACAGGCTCGTTCACGAAGACAGGATCTCTCGCCGCGGGTCGCTATTTTCATACAGCCACGCTCCTACAGGACGGCCGCGTGCTGGTAGCGGGCGGCTATCAGAGTAATACCGCTACGGGTGCTGTACCTCCCGTGAGCTCCGCGGAGATCTTCGATCCTGCGACCGGTCAGTTCTTGAGTACCGGCGCCATGCAGCTTCCACGCGCTTCGAATTTCGCAATCCGCCTTGCGAGTGGCAAAGTGCTTGTCGGGGGTGGTCAGGTTCCTCCTCGGGAGTCGGCGGAGCTGTTCGATCCGGTAACTGGCACGTTTGGGTTTACCGGCAGTATGAGTGTGCCACGTCAACTGGCAATGTCTGCGACGCTTCTCACAAGTGGCCAAGTGCTAGTTGCGGGCGGGACCGCTTCCATAGGCGCCACAAACTCCGCCGACCTATACAATCCGGTCACAGGTGCTTTTTCGCCAACCGGCAGCATGGTCAGTGATCGACGGGCTCACACAGCCACGGCGCTGTTTGACGGACGGGTGCTGGTGACAGGCGGGTACCGAGGAAGCACCGGCGCTACGATCCTTGCTTCTGCGGAACTATACACTCCCGTGATGGAAGGCCTCGTCACGTCCCAAACTGGACTGACGTTTCGTGCCGCGCAAGGCGGGGGCGCCTCGGCCCAGAACGTGGCAGTGCTGAGTACCAAGGATACGATTCCCTTCACCGTTTCGGTCAAGACATACTCTGGCGGAAGCTGGCTGAAAGCAACGCCCTCCAGCGGTAACAGCGGACCCGCCGCTGCGCCGGTCAATATCGGCATCAGCGCCGACCCCACCGGTCTCACCGCGCAGGATTACTACGGTGCGGTCACGCTCACGCCCACCGACGGCCAACACCCACCGGTGTCGATCGCCGTGGTGCTGACTATTGTGCCTGTCGGCACATTCGCGCCGCCCGCGGTCTCGCCCAGCGGATTGCTCTTCCTCGCCATCACTGGAACCAATGCGAAGCCGCAAGCCTTCGCGATTTCCAATCTCACCTCGCGAGCTCTCACCTTCACCGGAGCCGCCTCGGCCACGCCTTCGTTTTTCGACTTCGCTCCCAAGACGGGCATGATCAATGCGGGGCAGACGCTCTCCATTACGGTTACGCCGTCTAGCACGGGTTTGGCCGCCGGCGTCTACCGCGGCTCCATCAAGCTCACCTTCGGCGACGGCAGCACGCAGACGGTAGACCTGCTGCTGGTGATCTCCGCCACTGCCGGCAAGTCGGCCCAGCCTGCCGCGACCGGATGTACACCCACCAAGCTGCTGCTTGTGTTGACTTCCATCGGCACCGGCTTCACCACGCCGGTTGCCTGGCCGACGCCGATCGTGGTGCAAGTGGTGGACGATTGCGGAACGGCCATCAACGCCGGCTCCGTAACGGCGAGCTTCACCAACGGCGATGCCCCGCTATCGTTGCTGGCCATCGGCAGCGCAACGTGGAGCGCTACCTGGGTGCCCGTGCATAACGCCGCCGGCGCGGGCGTGCGCGCCGACGCGCAAGTGCTGAATCCGCTGCTGAATGGCACCGTGCAGGTGACCGGACAAGTGGTGTTGAATCCGAAAGTGCCGATCGTGGCGTCGAGCGGCGTAGTGAGTGCGGGTGATTACGTGGGGTCGCCGGCGTTGGGGCTGCTGGCGTCCATCTTCGGCGTGGCGCTGGCGGACGGTATCGTGGGCAGCAGCAACCTGCCGCTGCCGCAGCAGTTGGGCTCCACCAGCGTGCTGGTCTCGGGAATGCAACTTCCGTTGCTGTACGTTTCCGACTCGCAGGTAAACGTGTTCATACCCTATGAACTGGCGGTGAACGCTCCGCATCAGTTGATCGTGCAGCGCGGCAACGCCATCTCGGTTCCGGTGCCGATCGCGGTTTTCAATTCGCAGCCTGCCATTTTCGCGACGGCCGGTAACGGGGTCGGCCAGGGACATATCTACGTGGCAGACTCGCAAGGGAACCAGTTACTGGCAGACCAGCAAGCGCCGGCGAAGGCGGGCGACGTGCTCGTAATTTACTGCGTGGGGCTGGGGCCAGTGACACCCGCGGTAAAATCGGGCGACCCGGCGCCGTTCTCCCTCACCCAGGCCAATGCTCCCGTCGCTGTCACCATCGGCGGGCAATCGGCGCTAGTCCAGTTCGCCGGATTGACGCCGGGATTCTCGGGATTGTATCAAGTGAACGCCGTGGTGCCGGACGGCGTGACGCCGGGAAGCCAGGTAGCGGTGGTGTTGTCGGTTGCCGGAGGGACCAGCTCGACCGGCATTTACATGGCGGTCAAGTAGGTGAGTGGGCATGGCCTGACTCGCGCTTACTCTGGGTCACAACCGTTCAAAATATCTATCTCACTCAGACGAATAGCCTTCCCCGCCAAGAACCCGAGCCTGACGATGACCGCATGCTATACCTGGAATCGAATGACAGCAACTTCCAGCGCTTCCCCCGAGTCCGTCGCCAGCGGTGACGGCGATTTGAGAATCCCCGTCTCCCAAGCCCGAATTTCGCGATCAAGCGATTTGCATTCAACAACTTGCACACATGCACGCCCCCCCCGAATCGCCGTCACCGCCGTCACCCGTGCCTCTCAGGACCCGCTCAGCGTGGAACATCTACGGTTTCGTCGCCCCTCAGCCGGGCGTGCAAAGGAACAACGTGAGGGCGGGTAGTGGAGTAGCTCTAGCTCTGCCTCAGTGGGACTGCAGATCTCGGTTTGTTATACTGCCTGCGATGAAACGAAACGCTTTGGTGGGTACCTTTTTGTTTGCGGCGCTGCTTTGCGCCCAGGGTCGCAGGCCCGGGGCATTCACCCAGGAATCATTCCGGTTCCGCGCCATGGGACCGGCGGTCGGCAACCGCATCGCTGCTGCGGCCGGTGTCCCCGGCGACGCGACGACGTACTACGTGGGCGCCGCATCCGGCGGCGTCTGGAAATCCACGAACAGCGGCACTACGTGGGCTCCGATTTTCGATAATCAGCCGGTCGCAGCCATCGGCGCTCTTGCGGTCGCTCCTTCCGATCGAAAAATCGTTTGGGCGGGCACTGGCGAGGCCTGGGTGATTCGCGACAGCGACATGATGGGCAACGGCATTTACAAATCCGTCGACGCCGGCGCCACCTGGACGCACATGGGCCTGGATGAAACCGGCCGCATCGGGCGCATCATTGTTCATCCCACGAATCCGGATGTCGTTTTCGCGTGCGCCGTGGGGCGCGTTACGGGTCCGCAGCAGGAACGTGGCGTGTATCGGACCAGCGACGGCGGCAAGACCTGGGATCGCGTGCTGTTCGTGGATCCGAACACCGGCTGCTCCGGTCTCGCGATGGATCCGCACAACCCGCGCGTGTTGTTCGCCGGTATGTGGCAGGTTGAGATGCACACGTTCGGCATGTTCAGCGGCGGACCGTCGAGCGCGGTCTACGTGTCGCGCGACGGCGGCACGAAGTGGACGCGCCTGGAAGGGCGCGGGCTGCCGAAATCCCCTGTGGGCAAGATCGACGTCGCGATTGCGCCCGCGAATTCGAGCCGCGTCTACGCGCTGATTCAGACGGCCGACCAGGGATCCCTCTGGCGGTCGGACGACGGCGGCGAGAACTGGAGCGTGGCCAGTTGGGCGCGCGCGCTGATCGGGCGCGCCGGCTATTACATTCGCATCGCCGTTTCGCCGGCCGACGAGAACGAAGTCCTGGTTGCCAACAGCAGCTTCCATCGCTCCACCGACGGCGGCAAAACGTTTCGCACCGTGCCCTGGGGCGGCGATACGCACGATATCTGGATCGATCCAACGAACGCCGACCGCATTCTGGTGACGCACGACGGCGGTATGTTCATGACCAACGATCATGGACGCACTTCGAATCGAATCACGCTTCCCATCGGGCAGATGTATCACGTCGAAGTGGACAACGACGTTCCCTATCGCATCTACGGCAACATGCAGGATGACGGGACCATGCGCGGGCTGAGCAACTCGCCGGAAGTGAGCGCGTTTGTGGGCGGCGGCGGATTCGCCGGCGGCGCTGGCGGAGGCGGGTTCGGCGGTGGCCGCGGCGCAGCGAGCACCTGGGATCACGGGCTGGGCGGCTGCGAATCCGGCTTCACGCTTCCTGACCCAACCGACACCAACATCGTCTGGGCGTCCTGCTACGGCGACGAAGTCACGCGCTATGACTACCGCACCAAGATGGCGCGCTCGGTGAGTCCGTGGCTGCACACGCTCGATTCCGAGCCGAACCTGGCGAAGTACCGCTGCCATTGGACGCCGCCGTTGGCCCTCGATCCCTTCGATCACAACACGGTCTACTACGGCTGCCAGGTGATTTTCAAAACGTCGAACGGCGGCACCAGCTGGTCCGTCATCAGCCCCGACCTCTCTACGCAGGATGCGTCGCGCATCGTCTCTTCCGGCGGAATCGTGGGTGATAATCTCGGCCAATTTTACGGCGAGGTGGTTTTCTCCATCGCTCCTTCTGAAGTTCAGAAGGGCCTGATTTGGGCGGGAACCAACGACGGCAAGGTCTGGTACACGAAGGACGGCGGAGCGCGCTGGAACGACGTCACCAGGAACATCGCCGGATTGCCGGCTTGGGGCGTGATCGCGAAGATCGAGCCGTCGCACTTCGACGCGGGCACGGCTTACATCGCGGTGGATTTCCATTTGATGGACAATCGCGATCCGTTCCTGTACAAGACTACGGATTTCGGGCAGACGTGGACGAAGATCAGCGGCGGCCTGCCCAAAGGCCCGCTGGCCTACACGCGAGTGATCGCCGAGAACCCCAATCGCAAGGGCATGTTGTTTGCGGGCGCCGGCAACGCGCTGTTCTATACGACGGACGACGGCGCGAACTGGAAACAGCTCAAGGATGGGCTGCCGCCGGCGCCGGTCTCCTGGATCGTGGTGCAGAAGAACTATCACGACCTGGTGGTTGCTACGTACGGCCGCGGATTTTACATTATGGAAGACCTCACGCCGCTGGAACAGGGTGATGCCGCCACCGAAGCGGCCGCCAGACTGTACGCGCCGCGTCCCGGTTACCGGCTGACCCGAGGCGCGCGAGCCGTATTGAACTATTCGCTGAAAGCGGCGGCAAAGGACCCGGTGAAGATCGAGATCCTGGATTCGAAGGGAGCCGTGATTCGCGAGATGCGCGGTGGCACGGGCACGGCTGGCCTCAATCGCGCTTCCTGGGATCTGCGCTACGAAGCGCCGCGGCTGGTGGCGCTGCGCACCACGCCACCCGAGAACCCGCACATCTGGGAAGAGCCGCGCTTCCAGAATGCGCAGACGCGGCCCGTCAGCCATTGGGGCATTCAGCAAGCCGAGGTCGGTCCGATCGCTGCGCCGGGCAAGTACATGGTGCGGCTGACCGTGGATGGACAATCCTACACGCAGCCGCTCGAAATCTTGCGGCCTCCGAACAGTCACGGATCGGATGCGGATTTGCAGGCGGCAGTGCGGCTGCAAGTGAAAGTTCGCGACGACATCAGCACAACGTCGGACATGGTGAACCAGATCGAGTGGATGCGCAAGCAGCTTGAGGACACCGGGAAGCCGCTCCACGGACAGGCTGCCAAAAACGCCCTGCTCAAGGCGATGGATGCAATCGATCGCAAGATGCAGGATGTCGAATACAAGCTGATCTCGCGGATGGACGCCTTGAGCGACGACAAGTATTACGTCACAGCTTACAAGCTGTATCTCAATTTCATCTGGCTGAACGGCGAGATCGGGACCGGCGCCGGCGACGTCGCGGGCAGCGGAGATTACGGCCCAACCGAGACTTCGATCGGGCTCGTGCTCGGGCTCGAAAAGGAATTGCAAGCGGTGCAAGCCGAATATCGCAACCTGATGGACAAAGAAGTTCCCGCGTACAACAGTTCGCTCGCCGGGAGTGGAGTCAATCCCATCTTGACGACGCCGCCTCCGGCAGTTGCCGAAGCAGGCGGGCGGAATCGCGGCGAACGGTAGCTACTGCTCTTTCAGCCAATCTTTCAGGGTGGCTGCTTCGAGCGGCGATGGGTTGAGCGCGGGCTTGATCTTGAAGCTTCGCTCGGTTTTTTTGCCAAGTACGATTTCGACTTCGTGGACCAGATTGCGCCGCGAGATCAGCACGCGGACCTTGTCGCCCGGCTTTTTCGAATGGAGCATCTCTGCGAGCGGCCGAGTGCCAATGCGCTGCCCGTCTAAAGCGACGATTTGATCCTGCGCCATCAGTCCGCCCTGCTGCGCCGGTGAATCCGGCTCGACGCTCGAGACGGTCATGTTGCCGTCCTGAAGTTGTGTAACCACGCCGAGGAATGCGCCGGATTGTTCACGGGGCGTCACGTCGATCTCGAGCCCCGCGTAGCCGAAGTACTTCGGATAGTCGATGTCCTTCACCGTGGAGGCGTATTCGAAGATCTCAGTCAAGGGAACTCCGGCTGCGCTGTCGCACTCTTCACGAAACTCCGCGTCCGTGAAGCCTCTCTTCCGCTCCTGGAAGTATTTCCGATAAAGCGCGCGCATCACGTCGTCCAGCGACTTCCGGTTCCCGGTCTCGTTGCGGATCTTGAGATCCAGCAGCAGCCCCAGCGCCGCGCCTTTGTCGTAATAAGAGATGGTTGTGTTGGCGATGTTTTCGTTGCGCGTGAAAAACTTGATCCACGTGTCGAAGCTGGACTCGGCGGCGGACTGCATGAGATGCCCCGGCGTGTTTTCGTACTTGGCGATGTTCGCGCGCACGCGATCCAGATACTGATCGCGAGTCATCAGGCCCGCGCGCACCAGGATCAGGTCCTGGTAATAAACCGTGAAGCCCTCCGACACCCATAGCAGATCCGTGTAGTTCTCTTTGTCGTAATCGAACGGGCCCAGTGCGACCGGCCGGATGCGCTTCACGTTATAGGTATGAAAAAACTCGTGCGCGGCGTAGCTCAACCAGCGCGTGTAACCTTCGGCGTTATTCAGGCTGGAGCCGTTGAACATCATGGCAGCGGAATTCAGATGCTCGATGCCGCCGTTGCCCGCGCCCATGGCGAGGAAGGTGTAGTGCCGGTACGGAATCTCCCCAATGATGCGCGCCGCCGCGTCCACCATTCGCTTGAGGTCGGCCGTAAGTCTCGCGCGGTCGACGTCTCGGACGTTTTCGAAAACGATCTCGTGAGGAACGCCCTGGACGTCGAAGCGCATGGATTCCTGGTTGCCCATCAGGATCGGGCAGTCGTAAAGCACATCGAAGTCGGACGCAGAGAAGGTGTTGGATCGTCCCGCCACGGGCTCGAGCCCTGTCGAGATCCGAGTCCAATTGGAATACGGTCTGATGGCGAGCGTTACGGGATGCTGGATCTTGCCGGCGACGTGCAGGAAGAGGCTGGCCGGAGTGATGTAGCCGCGCGTCTCGTCCAGGTAGCTTTCGGCGACGAAGGGCGTGAAGGCGTACACATCGTAGCTGACGGTGATGGACGGCGCATTGCGGGATGCGACGCGCCACGTGTTTTTCGCCGCCTTTTGCCATGCGAGCGCGTGGCCTCCGCCGTCCGCGGCGCGAAAATTCACTACGTTCTTGGCGTAGTCCATGATGCGGTAGTAGCCTGGCGTCCAGGCAGGCATTTTGAAATCCTGCGTGTCGCCGGCGAGGCCGTCGCAGCGGAAGGTGATGTGATAGTAGTGCGCGTTCGGACGCTCCATGGACAGTGTCAACGCCATGCTGCCTTCCGGCGCCTGGCCGCGCGCCAAGAACGCCAGCGCCAGCAGAAGGAACCCGCGCCTGTTAGCCATGTTGCCGCACTGCCCGGCCGACTGCCTTCAGATTCGCCAGGCGCATCTCGTCGTACTCGCGCGATATCAGGATGCCGTCGGCTCCCGCTTCGAAGCCCTTGAGGACGGCCTGATACACTTTCTCGGGATCGCTCGGATAATGCTGTCCATTCCAGGGCACATCGAATCCGATTCCTGGATATACTTTCGCTTTGCCGCCTGTCTCCATCACAGTGCGTTTTGTCTCGCGATAAACGTAGTCCGGCGAAAAGCCCGACTTGTCGAGTTGATCCAGGGAAGGCTCCGTCTTCTTGTCGTAGCCAAACAACGCGTAATAAAGGTTGAGCGATTCATCCAGCGGGACCTCGTTCAACACGCTCTTCTGCAGGCGGTCCAGATACCACCAGCGGATGCGCGGCCCCAGAATGTCGTGATACACGATGGGTTTGATGAAGTCCGCATAGGCGGCCATCTCGCCGTAGGTCACTTCGGCGCGGTACACCTGGTCCCAGCTCGACTGCTGATGATCCACGTGCCAGCCAACCTGCGCCCGCGGCTGGATGCTTTTCACCGTGCCGTAAATCGCCTGCGCGACCTCTTCTCGCGACATGCGGTATTGATATTCCCAGGCGAGCACTTCCGGATAGCGCAGCAGAATCCGCAGCAAGCCCGTAAACGCGCCGCCCGATTTCGAATTCCCCTGCTGCAGCGCGCGGACGGAAGCATGCAATTCCTGGAAGCCTTGCCGCGCTCGATCGACGTTGATTCCCTGAGTCCGGCAGCGAGCCTGGCAATGCTCGCAAAAACAGAACGGAGGCGTACCGTTGAGCAGCACGTTCATCAATGGTCCGTGCCGTTCGGCGCCCCACTGCAGGCCGTCCAACTGATAACTGCGGAACATGTCCTCGACGGTTGAGGTCCACCAATTCTTGTAGTCGGGATTGTTCCAGCACGGCTGCGGCCGCGGCCGTCCGTAGACATCGCGAATCAAGACTTTCGAAAAATTCGCGACGGCTTCCATTGGAATGGATCCCGAGCCCTCCAGAATCCGCGCGTACAATCTCATGCGCCGCTTGCGCATCGGCTCAACCAGTTCGGCAAACAGATCGCGGTTCGCGTATTCGTAGCCGGCGTCGATCTTCTGGTGGCGAAGCGGCGTGCCGGTGTAATATTGCTCGCGCGGCCTCATCCAGACCAGCGGGAGCTTGCGCCCGCGCATCTCCTTCACAGGCGCGCCGTGGTCCTGCGCGAGCGTCTGAAGCGGCCGGCGCATTTCCATGTGGTAGGTTTGGCTGTAGACGAACACCGCATTCACCGCGGCTGTTTCCTGAATCAGATCCAGACACCGGTCGATACCTTCGTCGAGCAGGCTGTGCGGTCCCATCTGAATGCCGATGAACCGCTCGGTTGCTTGCGGCTTCGGCGCCGCGATGGCGGGCTGCTGCTGCGCGTTGCCGCTAGCGCTGACGGCTGAAATGGCTGCCGCTTGGCGGATGAAGTCGCGACGTTTCATCTGTGCTATTTCACCTTGGGCGGGTACTTATCGATCGACTTGCGCACCATGTCGTCGAGCTTGCCTTCGATCTTGCTGGCATCGCTTTTTTCTTCCCTGGCGATGGCGCGCCAGACGAGCGACCGGGTGCTTGGGTCGCGCAGATCGATCACGAGAGTGCCTTCCGTGTAAGGTACCCTCACCACTCGCGTGCCCCAGCCGCGCCAGCCCGCCGGGTAAGACTCCACTTCGGTTTTTCGTGCAGCACCCAGCGTGTAGCGAACGTTCAGGTCCGCTCCGTCGGTTGCCACCGTGAGGCCTTTCGCCGTCAGGTATTGCTGCAGATCCGCTTCTATCCGCTTCTTGATCAGCTCACTGCTGAGCGAAGGGTTCTTACTGTGCAACTGACCGTTGCGGATGGCAAAGGTCTTGAACTTGCTAAAGTCCACCGCTTGGTCAAACTCGATTTCGATTTTCTGGGCGAATACGCCGAGCGCGAGAAATAGGCCAAGAGTGAGCGTTTTCATAAATAGCGACTGTAGCAAGCTTTACGGGCCCGAGACCACGCGAACTCGGGCGCCAGTGTCCAAGCGGTTCAACTGCGTGACTGCCACTTGCTCGCTGGGCTGAATGCCTTCGATGATCTCGACGCTTTCGCCAAAGCGGTCGCCCAGCCTCACCTCGCGCGCTTGCACCAGGTCGCTCGCCACCACGTACGCTTTGTTGGCGCCGTAAACGTAGCTCACGGCGCGCGCGGGAAGCAGCATGATCTTCTCCACCTTGTCCGTGGGGATGCGTGCCCGTGCATAGGATCCGGGCTTGAGAAGCCCGTTTGGATTTTCGATCAAGGCTTCCGCGACAAAGGTGCGTTTGGTTTGATCCACCGTGGGCGAGATCCGCCACACCCTGCCCGTAAAGCGCCGGCCCTCGAACGCTTCTACGGAAACCTCCGCGATCTGGCCGTTCTTCACCCAGGGCGCCATGCGCTCGGGCACTTCCAGGCGCAGGCGGATGGGGTCGATCTTCACCAGCGTAATGAGCGGTGTGTTTACGCGTACGTACTGTCCAGGGGTCACCAGGCGCTCCTTGACGAAGCCGCTGAAGGGCGCGTGCACAGCGGTGTCGCGAAGCTTCTTGCGCTGCAGGTCGAGCTCCGCTTTGAACTGCTCTACGGATTGGACCAGGTTGCGCGCGGTGTTGAGTGCGTTTTCGTAGGCGGCCTGCATGGCATTGAATCTGGATTGTGCCTCGTCCAGTTCGGATTTCGGCATCACGCCCTCTTGCACCAATTGCTTGTACCGGCTGTAGCGCTGCTCGGCGGCAAAGAGGTCAGCTTGCACCTGGCGCGGGCCGGGCGCCTGGCGGATGTCCGGGAGCTTATCGTTTTCGTGCTTGAGGCCGAGGCGCTCCAAGGCCTGGCGTAGCTGCGCTTCCTGGTCGGCCAGCCTGTAGCGATACTCTTCGTCGGAAATGTGGACCATTTCCTGACCGTTGTCCACATGATCGCCCAGGTCGACTTTAATGTCGTCCACGCGGCCGTCGATCTCGGCGCTGATGATCGACTCGTCGAAAGGGAACATGGTCCCGACCGATTCCACCACGCGCCGGACTTCGCGCATTTCCGCCGGGGCGACTTGTACATCTACCGGGACGTTGTCCTGCTTGGCGTGGACGCGCTGTTGGCGCCCGCATCCTGCGAGGAGGCAGAGGAGAGCCGTACCAGCGAGAGTAGCGATCTTAACCAAGAAACTTATTGTAACAAGCCGATTGGTTTACTTGGCTTTGGCCTTTCGTTCGCGGAGGCGGGCCAGCAGATCCTGCAAGGTGCGCTCCAGCTCGGCCACTGCCGCGACCGTTTGCGTGGTGGGTGTTGCATCGGCGCCTTCGACGATCTCCAGTATCCGAACCATGTCGCCATTGAGCTTCGCCAGGCTGGCTGTCTCACTCGCTTCCAGGCCGCGGGCTTCCTGAAGTGCCTGGTAGTCCTGGTGCATCATGCTTGTGATCTTCGTCGCGAGCGTGAATTGCTGGAGCAAACCGGCGGCGGGCGTCTTCACGCGCGGGTCCATCTTGACGGTCAAAGGTTGCGTGTAGCTCTTTCCGTTGACCGTCAATTTGACGGAATACGCGCCGGGGATCACCGCCGCGCCGAGCGGGTGGCGCGGCGTATCGTGATAGATCGCCGAGATGGGATACTCATGGCTCAGCGCATTCGGCGGTGGATAGTGCAGATCCCAAACGAAGCGATGCATACCAGCGCTCGCCGCTGGAATGGCCGTGGGCCGGATCCAATACGTCGGCACATTCAATCCAGGGTCGACCGGCTCTGGCTTGTCGTCGCTGGAGTAGCGACGCACCAGCTTGTTCGCCGCGTCGAAGATCTCGATCGTCACTGGCCCTGAAACCGCTGACTTCAGGTAGTAATAAAGGATCGCGCCGTCCGGCGGGTTCTGGCCAGCCGGTTCTTCGGGCGGCAGCGGCGTATCGGTGTTGTTGTTGCGGCGGATGCGGTAAGCGGCTGCGGGACGATACAAGTGCGCTTCGGAGGCAATGCTCCCGGCGTTCATCTGACGCAGCGGCGAAATATCGTCGAGAATCCAGAAGCCGCGGCCGTGCGTGCCGGCCACGATATCATCGCCGTGGATTACCAGATCGCGAATCGAAATCGCCGGCATGTTGAGCCGCAGCGGCTGCCAATCGTCGCCGTCGTTGAAGGAAACGAACACCGCGAGCTCGGTGCCTGCGTAGAGCAGGCCCTTGCGCAGCGGATCTTCGCGTACTGTGTTGACCGGGGCGTCCGGCAGACCGCGAACAATCTGCTTCCAGGTCTTTCCGCCGTCGTGGGTGCGATAGATGTGCGGCTTCAGATCGTCCAAGCGAAAGCGGTTGATGGCGGCGTAGGCGGTGAGATCGTCAAAGTGCGAGGCATCCAGCATGGAGATCTTGCTCCACGGCGTCAGGTCGGGAGGCGTGACGTTCTTCCAGGTTTTGCCGCCGTCGCGAGTTACGTGGATCAATCCGTCGTCGGTTCCGGCCCAGATGACATTCACGTCTTTGTGCGATGGTGCGATGCTGTAGATCACGCCCCGCCGCGTCGCCTGCTTGCGGGCCTCTTCCGTGAAGACGCCGACGCTCAGCGGAACATCGTATTTTTCGCGAGTCAAATCCGGACTGATGATGTCCCAACTGTGGCCCCCGTTGACGGTCTTGAACAGGACGTTCGAGCCGAGATACAAGACGTGCGGATCGACGGGCGAAAAAAGCAGCGGCATGGTCCGAATAAAGCGATACTTGCCGCTGCGGAGCGCAGCGGGCCCAACCTGTTGCACTTCGCCGGTGGCTTGATTGAATCGCGATACTTTTCCGCCGTAGATGAGATTCGGATTCAGCGGATCGGGAGCGACGTAGCCGTACTCTTCGACACCGACGGGATGCCAATCGCGGAAGGTGATCTCGCCGAAATCGCTGCGGCTGGCGACGCCGGCCGAGCCGCTCTCCTGCTGCCCGCCGTAAACCCAATACGGGAAGCGATTGTCCGCGATCACGTGATAGAACTGCGCGGTCGGTTGGTTGTACCAGGAACTCCAGGTTGCGCCGCCATTGACGCTGATGGTGGCGCCTTGATCGCTGGCCAGCAGAATGATTTGGGAATTGTTGGGGTTGATCCAGATAGTGTGGTAATCGTCGCCGCCGGGCGCGCCTTTGATGGCCGTGAAATTCTGGCCCGAGTCCGTGGAGCGGTACGTGGACGTGTTTGCTACATAGACGGCGTCTTTGTTCTTCGGATCCACGCGCACGCCCGCGAAATCGCCGCCGCGGCCCGTGATGCGCTCCTCGCTATTGACGCGCCGCCAGCTCGCGCCCGCGTCGTCCGAGCGGAAGAGCCCGCTGGAACGCGCTTCGGCAAGCGCGTACATGCGCCTGGGATCGCTGGGCGCAATCGCGATGCCGATGCGGCCCAGTCCTTCTGCGAAAGTTGGAAGCCCCGCAGTGAGTGGATGCCAGGTTCCGCCGCCATCAGTGGATTTGAACAGACCGCTCAGGGCGCCTTGCCATGCGCCGTTCTCCCAGGGACCCTGGCGCGCCGCCCACAGAATCGCGTAGATCGTCTGCGGATTCGTGGGATCGAACGCAAGATCCACAGCGCCGGTGTTCTCATCTTTGTACAAAATCTTCTGCCAGGTTTCGCCGCCGTCGGTGGATCGAAAAACGCCGCGATCCGTGTTAGGGCCATAGGGATGGCCGAGCACGGCGGCGAAAACGCGGTTGGGATCGCGCGGGTCCACCAGGATGGCGGGAATCTGCTGGCCGTCGCGCAGGCCGAGATGCCGCCAGGTCCTGCCGCCATCGGTGGATTTGTAAATTCCGTCCCCGACCGAAAGATCGGGCCGCTGGAGACCTTCGCCGCTGCCCGCGTAAATGATGTTGGGATTCGAGGGAGCGATGGCGAGGGCGCCGATGGAGCCTGTGGGCTGATCGTCGAATTGCGGACGCCACGTGCGCCCATAGTCGTCGGTCTTCCACACGCCGCCGTTGTTCGCGGCAACGTAGAAAACGTTGGGTTGGTTGGCGATCCCGGCGGCGGCCACGGTGCGGCCTCCACGGAAGGGTCCGATCATGCGCCAGCGCAGGCCGGCGTACAAGTCGGGTGTGAATGGCTGAGCGGCCAGCGGCAGACTGGCGAGGATGATGACCACGAGATATCGATGCACGGAAACCGAGTTTAGCATTGTGGGGCAGTCGCGGCGGTTGCTATAGTGCAGGAATGAACCTCGCACGACCGCTGATGTTGATCGCTCTGCCCTGCCTTGTGTTCGGTCAGGAAGAGAAAAAGCCCGAACCGAAATACGAGATGACCACGTACGTCATGGGCCTGCTTCGCAGAGGGCCGAACGTGCCCAAGTTGAGCGACGCCGAGTCGCAGCGCATTCAGGACGGCCACATGGCCAATATCCGGAAGATGGCGGAGACCGGCAAGCTGATCGTCGCCGGCCCCTTCACGGATAATGGCGATCTACGCGGTGTGTTTATTTTCAAGTGCACGATCGAAGAGGCGCGTACATTGGCGGCGCCCGATCCGGCGATCCAATCGGGGCGGCTCGTGCTGGAGTTGCATCCGTGGTTCGCGGCGGCCGGCTTGCGCGTCGATCCACCGAAGAATTAGAAGTATTGGCCGCGGATGAACGCGGATGAACGCGGATGAACGCGGATACTGATTCGGATTGCTAAGCCGTTACTTCGTTGCTTCTACTGGCGCACCACCGCCCAGGTATTCCTTCAGCCACGCGATCCAGCGGCGATCGACGTCACGCTGGCGTACGGGGTCCGACGGACTGTGACCCCCAACCGGATATGCAAAAAATTTGGTCGGCACACCGTTGTCCTTCAGCGCATGGTACAGCTCATAGGACTGCGTGATGGGAACGCGATAATCCCCAGTGTCGGAGAGCACCAATGTCGGCGCCTTGATCTTGCTTGCATACGTGATGGGGGATTGCGCAAGATACGCCGGCATGTTGTCGCCGACGTAAGGCGATCCGCCGAACGCCGCGCCACGGCGGACGTTGGCGTCGCCCAGGTTGTATTGATCCAGCCAATTGGTGACGGCGGCGCCCGCGATCGCGACCTTCCAAACCGGGTAATGTCCGAGCAGCCAAGTGGTCATGTATCCGCCGTAGGACCAGCCGGAAACTGCCATGCGCGTCTCATCCACGAAACCGCGCTTCTTGAGCAACTCGACGCCCGACATCGCGTCGCGGCCCGGTCCGTCGCCGGCATCGTTCCAGATGGCCGACTGAAATGCATTGCCCAGATTGTCGCTGCCACGATAGTTTGGTTCGAATATTACCCAACCGTACGCCGCAAGCAACTGCGCGCGCGCGGAAAACACTTCCTTCGACGCCGAGCGCGGTCCGCCGTGCACGTAGAGCACCAGCGGATATTTGCGGCCGGGCGTGAAATCGGGCGGATACGTGACCACGCCGTTCATGCGGAAACCGTTGGGGCCGTCCCACTCGACCGTCTCGGTCTTGCCCAGTTCGAGCGCAGCGACGTCCTGGTTGAAATCGGTGAGCCGCTTCACCGGGCCCGCGGGCGAGGCCAGATAGTACAACTCAGCGGGGTGTTGCGGTTCGCTGCCGCTGAATGCGATTTCGCCGTTGCGCCCCATGGCGACATCCACCCAAAACGCGGAACTCGGGCAAACTTTGCCGAGCGGCACGCGGCGCGAGGGGCCATCGAGCGGCTGGATCCACAGGCCGACCGTGGTTGCATCGTTTGCGCCCACGAGCAGCGATTTGCCATCCGCCGTCCAGATGGCACGTTGGATGTTGCGATCGATGCCGCGCGTGACGTTGGTGCTTTCACCGCCCGAGACCGCCGTCACATAAATCTCATTCACGTTCTTGTTCTGCCCGTCACGCGGGAACCAGAATGCGATACGCGCGCCGTCCGGCGAAAATACCGGATAGCCTTCGTGCTTCGCCCGGCCCGTGACCGCGTGGAACTCACCGGTAGCGACATCCAGAATCTGCAGCGTGCTGCGGTCGCCATCGCCGGAATGCGGCGTCTCCACTTTGACGAATGCGATGGATCTGCCATCCGGCGACCAGGCGATCGGCGACGCCGGAGAGCTGGGAGGATGACTGATGGGCAGCGTCCATGCGCCGGAGGTCAGCCGCTGGGGCTCGCCCCCGTCGCTTGGAATCAGCCACAAATGCGAGGGTAGCGGAGCTTCCTTGATCAGAAAATCGTCGTTGCCTATCTCGAATGAATCGTTGAATTTTTCGTCGCCAGCCTTCTTGGGCGGTTCGTCGGACATGGCGAAGGCGATCATGCGCCCGTCGGGTCGCCATACGAATTGTTGGACGCCCATAGCCGACTTGGTGATCTGGGCCGCGTCGCCGCCGCTCATCGGCATGACGAAGATCTGAGGCTTGGCGTTGGCGCCGGTGGAGAGAAATGCCAAGCGCTCGCCTGCGGGAGACCAGCGCGGCGAGCTGATGCCTCTGCGATCCTGTGTGAGCCGTCGTTGATGTCCGTTGGCAATTTCCACTAGCACCAAGTCTGCGTCGTAGCGGTCCTCGGCGTAGTTCGGGTGCGAAACCACAATCACAATCGACTTGCCGTCGGGCGAGATCTGCGGGTCGGCAACGCGGTGGAGCTTGTCCAGATGCGCGAGGTCGAAGCGATTGGCCGCGAGCGCGGGCAGGCACAACAGAACGGCGCAAGCGAAGCTGAAGAATACTTTCATAGTCCTCTCCCCATCTGACCAATGATAGTCTGTCTCGGCTAGTTTCTGCTTCTGGGACGATAGATGGCGGTGTGGCGTACCGTCTGCACCAGGCGGTCGCCGTTGGCGATCAGCATCACGTCCAGCACGACAAACTCGTGACCCTTGCGGTCGAAGCGATCCTGAATGCGGCCGCGAGCGGCAATCGTATCGCCCGGATGCGCTGAGCTCCAGTTGACGATTTCGCTCGCTGTGTGAATCCAGGGGTCGAGCTGGAAGTTACGCGCCAGGATCTCGTTTGAGAATTGGAGCAATTGCCGCGTTTCTACGGTTTCCAATTTCTCGACAACCGTTCCGAGCAAAGCGCCGCAGATGAGATTATCTCGTGACGGGCTGGGGCGATGCCGCGGCAAGGGATGTTCGGGAAACCATTCCGCCGGACGCGGAGACGTCGCCTGAAGCGCGGCAGTGGCGTTTCCACACACCGTGCCGTCGTCGCGCTCGGCCGTAATTCGAATCGAACCGTCGCCGTTGGCCTCCCCGCGAACAATCACCTCGTCGCCGTCATAAAAAGGCTCCAGAAACCGGACCTGCATCGAGCCGCGTTCCAGCCAATCGGGCGCAGATTCTACCAGCGGGGCCGTCATGTAGCCATAGACGGTGACGCCTGGCACAAGCCCGCCGCGGAAGCCGTATTCGGCCGCGACACGATCTTCATGGATCTTGTTTTCCGAATCCGCCGCCGTGTTTTGGGCGCGGACGCGATATGGCGGAAGGGCGGTCACACAGCGGTTGTCTGGGCGACGTGCTCGGCGTACTTGCGGTTCACGTAATCGTCGAGGATCTGGATGAATTCTGCCACGATGCGATCGCCGCGCAGCGTGACGGAGAGTTTGCCATCGATGTACACCGGCGCCACAGGCTCTTCAAACGTCCCGGGGAGCGAAATGCCGATATTGGAATGTTTCGATTCGCCGGGACCATTCACGACGCAGCCCATCACCGCGACTTTCATCTCTTCGACGCCCGCGTACTTGCCCTTCCAGACCGGCATCTGCTCGCGCAGATAGGTCTGGATCTGATCGGCCATATCCTGGAAGAATGTGCTGGTGGTCCGGCCGCAGCCGGGACAGGCCGTGACCTGCGGCGTGAAGCTGCGCAGCTCCAGGGCTTGCAAAATCTGCTGGCAGACGATGACTTCGTCGGTGCGGTCGCCGTTGGGCAGTGGAGTAAGCGATGCTCGAATTGTGTCGCCGATGCCTTCCTGTAGCAGCACTGCCAGCGCGCCGGTGGTCGCGACGATTCCCTTCGATCCGAGGCCGGCTTCCGTAAGCCCGAGGTGGAGCGCGTAATCGCACTGAGCGGCGAGCTTGCGGTACACCGCGATCAAATCCTGAACGCCGCTGACCTTGGCGCTCAAGATGATCTTGTCGCGCGCCAGGCCGTAGCGCTCGGCGGCTTCCGCCGAATTGAGCGCGCTCGCGACGATGGCGTTCATGGTGACTTCCTTGGCGTCGAGCGGGTCGGCCAGCCGCGAGTTTTCATCCATCATGCGCGTGAGCAGAGCCTGGTCGAGCGAGCCCCAGTTCACGCCGATGCGCACCGGGCGGCCATATTCGATGGCGGCTTCGATCATGGTGTGGAAGTTGTCATCGTGCTTCTTGCCGATATTGACGTTGCCGGGGTTGATGCGATACTTAGCCAGCGAGCGTGCGCAGTCGGGGTACTTCTTAAGAAGAATGTGACCGTTGTAATGGAAATCGCCGATGACGGGTACGCGCACGCCGAACTTGTCAAGAGTTTCGACGATTTTCGGAACGGCTTGTGCGGCGGCTTCGGTATTAACGGTGACGCGCACTAGTTCGGACCCGGCTTGCGCGAGCGCCATCACCTGGTTGACCGTCGACGTGACGTCGGCCGTGTCGGTGTTGGTCATGGATTGCACGACGATGGGATTGTTGCCTCCCACCGTCACGTTGCCAATCTTGACCGGCACCGAACCCCGGCGCTTTTCGACTGCCATTTCGCCTCCCAGTGAATCTTTATTGTAGCAATGCAGGTCGCATCTACAGCCGGTCGCTTGGGGTGAAACCGATGCGGTGCTTCGGCTCGGCGGGTGATTCGATTAGCTGTCTGACAATTGAATAGATCGATCCAAGTTGCTTACCTTGCTTTCTCTGCGTTCGTTCCAGGTCCTCAATCTTGCGCGCAAGATCTTTGTGGGCAGCCAGCATCTCGCGCAGTTTGACGAAGGCTCGAATGATGAGAATGTTCATCTGGACGGCACGCGAGCTCTTCAGGACTGATGAAAGCATCGCAACGCCGTGCTCGGTGAAGGCGTAGGGCAAGTAGCGGCGGCCTCCCCAACTTGAGGTTGCATTTTGCAATCTCAAGTCTTCAAACTCGTCCTGCGTGAGCTGGAACATGAAGTCTTCCGGGAAACGGTCGCGATTGCGGCGGACGGCCAGGTTCACTAGGTTGGTGGGAACCTGGTAGAGGTGGCCCAGGTCTACATCGAGCATAACCCTTTGGCCTCGAATGAGATAGATGCGCCGCTCGATTGCTTCCAGCGGCAGAGCTAGCGCCAACTTGGCCGATCGTCTAGTTTTTGGCATACATTTTGGCATACATAAAGGATAGTAGTGGTAGTGGCGCTAGAATCTCACTCGGATACGGACCTGCCGCACCGAGGAACCCGTAAAGCGATCCATCTTGAGGTTGCAAATTGCAATCTCAAGTTTGCACCGTGGCCGCCAAGCGTCCGAACCAATGTCCAGATTGCGGCGGCGATCCAGCGCTCAATGGTAGAATCTCAGAACATGAAGTACACGCGCCTGTGTTTGGTTACCGGATTCCTGATGATCCTGTCGCTCGGCTTCGTGCTCACGCGCGGCGATGCGCAGCCGAATACAGTGAAGCAGATCGCGCCGGGCGTTTGGTTTCGCGAGGGCGATATCCAGCACGAGGGGCATTGCAACAACGCCATCATCGAGATGAAGGACTACCTGATCGTCGTCGACGCCAACTTTCCCAGCGGCGCCCGAGCCGCGCTCGCCGACGCAAAGAAAGTTTCGCCGAAGCCGGTGAAATACGTGTTCGACACGCATCATCACGGCGACCATTCGTACGGGAATGCCGTGTGGACGCAGAACGGCGCGATCACCATAGCCTACACCGGAGTCGCCGAAGAGCTGAAGCGCTATGAGCCGAAGCGCTGGCAAGACACTGCCAAGCAGCGCAAGGACGTGGCCGAGCTGAAGCTGGACGCCCCGGAGCCGCCCAAGGAAACGTTCAGCGATAGTCCGCACGTGATGACCGATGGCGCGCGCCGCGTCGAGTTCCGTTTCTTCGGCTGGGCGCATACGCGCGGCGACGGCTTCGTTTATCTGCCTAAGGAAAAGGTGCTGTGCACCGGCGACGCAATTGTCAACGGTCCGTACAACTACACAGCGGACGGCAACATCGGCAACTGGCCCAGGGTGATTGCAGCCGCCATGAAGCTCAATGTGGAGCATGTTCTGCCGGGGCATGGAGGCGCAGGCGGCAAGGAAGTGATGGCCGGCCAGCGTGCGTTCATGCTCGAACTGCACGAGGCCGTTGCGAGGGCGATCAAGGCCGGGAAAAAGCTCGACGACGTTGTGAAGAGCGAGGGCGGCAGGCAAACCACTTCCATCCAGCTTCCCGACAGCGTAAAGAATTGGGTAGGCCCCGGGCTCCCCAGCCAGGTGAAAGACGCGTTCAACGAGATTACGAACAAGAAACCGGCCGGAGATCTGCCGCACTAAGGCCGGTAGTTGACGGCGTTCACCAGAATCTGTGCGTAGGCCGGGTCTTCGAATTCTTTCCCCGAATGGCCCGCCATGAAGTACATCACCCAACCTTTTCCCGCCTTCTTGTACCAGCCGGCGGTGTCCTGCGCGAACATTACGCCGGATTTCTCGTCGCGGAACTTCATGCCTAGCAGAACGGTGCGCGAACCGTCCAGCAACTGATTCACGTAAGCCTCGGTAGCAGGAAGCTCGATCGCATCCCGATCTTCGCCGCGGTATTCCGCCCTCGATTCCCAGTGCACGTTGTGCGTGGTGATCCAATCCTTGGGCGCGAGATTGACCAGCGTCAGGTTCACCGGGTCGTAGAATTTGTAGCCGCCTTGACTCACATCGCCTTCCGGCAGCGACACACCCAGGAATGACAGCCACGCCGGGTTCTTCCGCTTTTGCGAGCTGATGGAATGGTGCAGCACGATCAGCTTGCCGCCGCCGTTGGCGTAAGCGATGAAGGCTTTCTCGGCGGATTCCGCGAGGACCTTGTGAAGATAGACGATCACCGCCGGATAGGAAGCGAGCTTTGCGGGCATCCGGTCCTCGGTCACGATTTCGCTGTCGATACCGCGGGATTTCAATTGCGCCGCCAGGATCCGGATGGGGACGCCATCGGAAACGATCAGAACGCTCTTGGCTGCGAATATCGGACAAACGAAAAGCAAGAATGCGCAGATTCGCCTGACGGAGTTCATATCCTAACCGACCATCCACTTCGGCTGAATCCAGCCGAGCGAGACGCCCGTCATGAGCAGCCCGACAATCAGCACGATTGCTGCTGAAGCGACGGGCATCCAGCGGAAGAACGGGCTCTGGTGCTTGCTCTCCGGCAGCATGTGCTTGGCATAAATGACGAGCACGCCGATTCCCATCAGCACGATGGCGAGTCCCAGGCTGAATGCCACCAGCAATAGCAGCCCCAAGCCGACGCGCCGCAGCGCGATCGCGCTGAGCAGCAGCACTAGCGCCGATTCGCACGGGACCAGGCCGCCGCTCGCACCCAGCGCCACCAGGCCTGGCCAGGTGACCTCGTCCGGAACGTGCGTGTGTTCGCCAGGTCCATGGGTGTGATCGTGATGCGGATGCTCGTGGCCGTCGTGATGATGGTGATCGTGATGGTGGTGGGAGTGCGTGTGGCCGGCAGCGCCTAGCCGCTTGTACAGCATCCACGCGCCGATGGCGACGATGGACATTCCGGAAATTGCGCCCAGCACCTGGGTCACTTTGTCCGTCGCGACGTACTGAAAGAGGAACATAGTAGCCAGTCCCAACAGAAACACGCTGACGGTGTGAGTGAACGTGACCATCGCGCCCAGGAACGCAGCATGTTTCAGTGTGCCGCGCGACCCGACCAGATACGCCGCGACGATCGTCTTGCCGTGGCCGGGAGTCAGGGCGTGTGCTGCGCCGAGTACAAACGCGACCCCGATGGCGGCCAGCACCATCCAGGGCGTGAGCACTTGTTGGTGCAGAAAGTTCGCGAGAGAATCGCCGGCAAGCGCGAATGCGATCATCGTAGGCCCAATTCGCATTCTACTACTCAGTTACAATGCGTTTACGATGACTTTTCGCTGCACTCTCCTCTATTGCCTTTCCGTTGCGTTGTTGGCCGCCGATCGCCGGCCGATCGCCGAGACCGACATCTACTCATTCCAGTGGATCGCAAACCCGCGCATCTCACCCGACGGGTCGCGCATCGTCTACACGCACGTTACGGTCAATCAGAAACACGATGGCTACGACACCGCGCTGTGGATCATCCCGTCCAGCGGTGGTGCGGCGCGGCAATTGACCAGCGGGCCGCGCGACGCTGCGCCGCAGTGGTCGCCGGATGGCAAAATGCTGGCCTTCGTGCGGTCGTCTGAAAAAGACGCCAAGCCGCAGCCCGGCCAGATCTATCTGCTGGCGATGGATGGCGGCGAGGCGCGTCCGCTCACGGATTTGCCGAAAGGCGCCGGCGGACCCGTGTGGTCGCCCGACGGGCGCACCATCGCGTTTTCGTCCACGACCGTCTCCAAGGATTTCGACAAGAAGAAGGACGGCGAAGAGAAGAGCGACGTGCGCGTCATCACCAAGGCCGTGTATCGCTTCAATGGCACCGGCTACCTGGAGCCGGACCGGCCCGGCCACATCTGGACCGTTGACGTTCCGAAGACGCCCGGCGAGGCGCAGAAGGCAAAGCAAATTACTTCGGGCCAATTCAGCGAGAACGATGTCGTATGGTCGCGCGACGGCTCCGAGATTTACTTCACGTCTCGGCGCGTGCTGGAGCCTTACTACGAAACGCCCCACGCGGATCTGTACGTGGTGAAAGCGAGCGGCGGCGATTCCACGAAGATCACAAGCCTGGACGGGCCGATTCAGCAGATGGCGCTGAGTCCGGATGGCACGCGCATGGCGTTCAACGGCGCCATCGATCTCGGCAAGGACGGTGTTCAACGATCCTACAGCCAGCCGGACCTGTTCATCACATCGCTGCAGCCCGGCTCGACTCCGAAGAATCTCACAGCCAATTACGATTACGATATCGCCGGCGGTGTGGGCGGCGACCAGGCTCCTCCGCGCGGCAACGCGCCGTCGAAACCATTCTGGAGCAAAGACGGGCGATTCATCTACGTGGTGGCCGCAGAAGAAGGCCGCTCGAACCTGAAGCGCATCGACGCCGAAACGGGCAAAGTGGAACCGGTCACCAACGGCGATCACGAGGTCTTCGCTTACAGCGCAACCCCCGACGCCTCGCAGGCGGTGCTGCTGATTTCCTCGACCACCAACATTGGCGACCTTCATGCATTGGATGTCGCATCGCACGGCCTGCGCCGGCTGACCAACATCAACCAGGATCTGTTTTCCAAATTGAATCTCACCGAACCGGCCATGATCTGGTACAACAGCTTCGATGGCAAGCGCATCCAGGCCTGGGTGCAGCGCCCGCCGGATTTTCAAGAGGGCAAGAAGTACCCGATGATCATCAACATTCATGGCGGCCCGCACGCAGCATACGGCTACACCTTCGATCACGAGATCCAGTGGATGGCAGCCAAAGGCTACGTGGTGCTGTATCCCAATCCGCGCGGCAGCACGACTTACGGCCAGGATTTCGGCAACATTATCCAATATCACTACCCCGGCGACGATTTCAAAGACCTGATGGCCGGCGTGGACGACCTAATCAAGCGCGGATGGGTGGACCCGGACCGGCTCGGCGTCACCGGCGGCAGCGGCGGCGGACTGCTCACGAATTGGGTAATCGGCCACACGCAGCGGTTCAAGGCCGCCGTGGCGCAGCGCGACATCGCCGACTGGAGCGATTTTTGGTACACCGCCGACTTCACTCTGTTCACGCCGAACTGGTTCCGCGGCGCGCCCTGGGAGCAGGAAGCCGATTTCAAAGCGCGATCCCCGATCACCTACATCCAGCAGATGAACACGCCGCTGATGTTGATCGAAGGTGAAGCCGATTACCGCACGCCTCCGGCCGCGGGCGGCGAGCAGATGTTCCGGGCGTTGAAGTATCGCAAGATCCCGACCGTGATGGTGCGCTTCCCCAGCGAATCGCACGAGCTGTCGCGCTCCGGCGTGCCCAAGCATCGCGTAGAGCGCTTGCAGCACATCGTGGCGTGGTTCGATAAGTACCTTCAAGGGAAAGATATCCATACCTACGACGTGCAATAAATCATTTGGCCGCGAATGAACGCGAATGAACGCAAATAGAACCTAGGCATTCGCGTTTATTTGCGTTTATTCGCGGCCGTATCGTTTTACCAGATTTTGCACGGCTCGCCGCGGACCATCGGCTGGCCCACTTTGCATGCGAACGCTTTCCCGAACTCCGGCATGTTGGACACCACTCCATTGACCCGGTATTCCAATGGCGAATGCGGATCGGTGATGGCGTGCACGCGCTTGCTTTCCGGGCGCTCGTCGCCGCAAGCCCATTGCGCCATTCCGATGAAGAAGCGCTGATCCGGCGTGAACCCGTCGCTCGATTTCAAATCCTGACTTTTGGTCGCGTCTTTCCATGCCAGGTAAGCGAGAAATGTTCCGCCGAGGTCTGCGACATCTTCGCCGAGGGTGAGTTTGCCGTTGATCTTCACATCGTCGATCACCGTATACTGCGAATACTGGTCCGAGACGCACTTGGCGCGCTTTTCGAATTCCGCGGCGTCTTCCTTGGTCCACCAGTCCTTCAAATTGCCCTGGGCGTCGAACTGGCGGCCCTCGTCGTCGAAGCCGTGCGTCAGCTCGTGGCCCATCGTCGCCCCGGTATTGCCGTAGTTTGGCGCATCGTCCAGTTTGGGATCGAACAACGGAGGTTGCAGGACGCCCGCGGGGAAATTGATGTTGTTCATTTGCGGGTCGTAGTAGGCGTCCACGGTGGGCGGCGTCATCAGCCACTCGGTGCGATCCATCGGCTTTCCGATCTTGTCGAGTTGCCGCCGCGATTCGAACGCATTGGCGCGCTCCACGTTGCCGAAAAAGTCGTCGCGAGCGATTTTCACCGAGCTGTAATCGCGCCATTTGTCCGGATAGCCGATCTTGTTGACGACAGCGTGCAGCTTCTCGAGCGCGCGCTGCTTGGTTTCGGCGCCCATCCAGGGCAGTTGGCGGATTTCGCTCTGCATGGCCGCTTCGATTTCCTTGATCATGGCGAGGGCACGCGGCTTGGTATCCGGCCCGAACGTTTTTTCGACGAACACCTGGCCGAGCGCCTCGCCCAGGTCGCCGTCCACCAGGCGCACGCAGCGTTTCCAGCGCGGCGGCATCTCTTTCACGCCGCGCAGGTAGCTGCTGAAGAAGGCGAAATTCGCCTGCGCGAACGCCGACGAGAGATACGGCGACGCCGCATGGACCGCGTGCCAGCGCAGATAGGTCTTCCAATCCGCCAGCGATCTGGTCTTGAGCTCTCGTTCGAGTTCCTTGTAAAAAGCGGGCTCAGTGACGTTGATGACCGACGGATCGGGTACCTTGGCGTCGGTGAAATAAGTTTGCCATCGAAACGACGGAGTTAGCGCCTGCAATTCGGCGGACGACATCTTGTGGAACAGCTTGTAAGGATCGCGCTTGTCGACGCGGGTTAGCGAAGCCTTCGCGAGAGCGGTCTCGATATCCATCACGGTGCGCGCATGCTTGCGGGCTAGTTCTCGCGGCTCGCCCAGCAATTCAAACATCTTCGCGGCGTGCTCCAGGTATTTCTGCCGTATCTCTTGCGATTTCGCGTCGGTTTTGACGTAGTAGTCGCGATCGGGAAGGCCGAGCCCGCCGGCGGTAGCGAACGCAATCACGCGCGTGGAGTCCGCGTAGTCCTGATTGGAGCCGAAGTTGAACAGCATGTTGCCGCCGAGAAGAAGATGCTGGCGCGCGAGGAAGGCCGGAAGATTGCGGACGGATTTTAGCGCGGCGATTTCATCCAGGGCGCGCTGCAACGGTGCAGCGCCCAGCTTCTCCGCCGCCGGCTGGTCCATGCAAGCCTGGAAAAAATCCCCGATCTCTCTTTCCACGACGCTGCGGCTGGCGTTGGGCTTCGAGGCCTCCAGCAGAAGCCCCCACAAGAAACGCTGGTTGTCTTCTTCCATCTTGCCGTAGACATCCCAGCGCGACTGGTCGGCGGGGATCGGGTTCTTCTTGATCCAGCCGCCGCAGGTGTAACGGTAGAAGTCCGTGCACGGGTCGACCGTGCGATCCATGGAGGAGATATCCAGGCTTGGACTGTATGGCAGCGCGGGCAGCGGTGTGTCGGGTGCTTGCGCCGATAGCAGGCTAACTGACAAGAGGAGTGAGAGTCTCACTCTGTTATGGTAACTGCGCTGGCTGGTGGTGCCGACTTTAGTCTGTGATGGACAGTGCATGTCCTTGTCCCCACGGGAGATGACGCATCTTGGCTGTTTTTGTCGAAACTTTTTCGCGGGGTTCGGTTGAAAACGCAAAACGAACCCAACAGGGACCATAGGGATCGATGATGTAGAGCGTTCATGTTGCATTTGCATAGCGCGTGTGGTGTTCATGCCGTATGTTACTGATCTATAGGCGGTTATTCATTCCAAACCGCCTCGGGAGGCGATAGAATGATGGGTTACCGCCACCCGGCTTCATAGTGGGCATTGAGTTCGGGCCGATGCCCGGGCCGATCGACAGGGCATGGCCCTGTCCTACCTACGACGATCGTAGCTTTCCGAGGCGGGCGCCGAGAGGCACAGTGGCTGTAAGTCGCTGACCCGCGAAGGGAAAGATTTCCTTGCACGTGGTGATCGCTCCGCTTTTCGATGTTGGGCGCGCCTGGCCTCTGGCCACTCATCGAGCCTTCAGTCTGGCGTCCCGAGGCCTTTTGGGCCTCTTCGTCCGGGTCTTTCCGCGAGTCTTCGGTGCCTCGGGGGGGACCTGCACCAACCGCCCGAATCTCGGAGGCACGGCGGCTGCACTGACGATCGGACCGGCAGCCACTAGCCTTTTCCGGCGAGCATCCACCTGCAGATTCAGACCCTCCAGAGCGCGCGCGCCGAGCAGTTGGAGATCGCCTGTTTCGGCGAAGACGACTTCGTCCACGGTCTCCGACTTATCCACCGTGAGTACGGCGTAGCCAACCGAGCGCGTAATGATCTGGCCGTTCGCCAACTGAAATTGGAGGTCCTTCTTGCGCCGTTCAATCCCGATCGCCTCCAATACCGTCGCGCTGATCCACGTGGACTCGGCGCCCGTGTCGACCATCAGGCGCCGCACGGTGGCCGACTTGGAAGTCACTGGATTGAGGACCCGGCAACCAACGTAAAAAAGTCCCATCTATCCGCAATGATAACGCGAGGAATCCGGGCCTGCGGATTTGACGCGGTCTGGCGGTCAGAACAGCGGATCTGTTGAGAGGTTACTCTCGCAGACGCAGTCTGAATCCACGGAGGGCCAATCCAACCGTCACGCGTTGTACGGCCAAGTGAGTCGCTCATGTGATGTGCACCGCTGATTTAGCGGCGATGTAGACTACCTCTTGCCGATCTCGCACACCTACTTCCGTTATCTCTAGGGCGACCGCAGATGATCCATAATCGAGAGGTGCTGCGAACAGAAATGAAAGCAGTCGCCAGCTTCGGCGACGACCCTACGAGGATCGAGGTCATTCTTCCACTCGGCGACCCGCTGGTAATGCTCGCGGAGGTCGCCACCAAGCCCAATTTCCAACTCTGAGGAAGGCCGGAAGATCGCGAACGGATTTTAGCGCGGCGATTTCATCCAGGGCACGCTTCAGCGGCGCTGCGCCCAGCTTCTCCGCAGCCGGCTGGTCCATGCAAGCCTGGAAAAAATCTCCGATCTCTCTTTCCACGACGCTGCGGCCGGCGTTGGGCTTCGAGGCCTCCAGCAGCAGTCCCCACAAGAAACGCTGGTTGTCTTATTTCCTTGCACGCGGTGATCGACTGCGGGCGCGCAAGGCAGATTCCGGCGGTTCGCGACAATCGCTTGTTTTCAAGGGGCGAACAGCCGCTCCGCTTGACCGCCGAGGAACGCACCGCGACAATAAGAACATGGATCGCGAGCATGTCATCGCCACACTGCGCGGACACGAATCGGAATTGCGCGCCGTAGGCGTGATCCGTCTCTCCCTGTTTGGCTCGACTGCGCGCGGAGATCACCGCCCGGATTCCGATATCGACTTGCTGGCCGCCTTCGACGATACCCGCCGCATATCGCTGCTGGATGTCGCGGGAATCGAGCGGCAGATCTCGCAGATGCTGGGCCGCTCCGTCGAGCTCGTCGAGGAAGGGACTCTGAAACCGCGGGTGCGGAAGAGCGTCGAGGCCGAGGCGGTTCGTGCCTTCTAAAGATCCCGTCCAACGCTTTGAAGATATTCTCGAAAACATCCTTCTCATCGAAGAGTTTACGAACGGAATGGACTTGAACGCTTTTCTGGAAGATCTCAAGACGCGCAATGCGACGGAGCGGTGCATGGAACGGATTAGTGAGGCGGCAAAAAAACTGGGCGAACTAGCCGAGGAGCTGTGTCCAACTGTTCCGTGGCCCAACGTGCGTGCTCTGGGAAACTTCCTGCGCCACGAATACGACAGAGTTGACGCCGCGCGCCTGTGGCTGATGATCGAAGATGACCTGGGTCCGCTCAAAGCTGCCACACAACGGGCGCTGGAGCGGCTGCGCCAGCCAGAGGGGTAAGGAGCGCGCGCGGCTACCGCGTCTCCGGGCTTTGGCGCAAGGATTGTTCGGCGCCGGCAAATATGAACATCGGGCGAATTTGCGTCAAGTTGGTGTCCGCCTCGCCGGACGACTGTGATGGGGCGGCTGCAAATGGTGTTAGTAGACCCTTCGCGACTACCTGTTACCTATACCCGAATCGACGGGGTCAATGCTAACCTATATGTTATTATCGAATCGTGCTTGACGTTCGGGAATACATCGACGCCGCCGGACGAAGCCCCTTTACGAAGTGGGCTACGTGCACTCAACGTTCCGGCCGCGGCTAACGTAGCAACGGCGCTTGTCCAACCTCAAGACCGTCGGTAACGGCGTTCTCGAATACAAGGTTGCTTCGGGCGGGACGGTGAGCGGCTCGTGATTCTGCTCGGCGGCGGCGTGAAGAAGCGCCAGCAGGCAGACATCCGCCGGGCGAAGGCAAATTGGGAAGACTACCGGAACAGGAAGACTCAGGAAAAGACAACATGCCACTAACCAAGGATTTTCGCGAAACGATCCGCGAACGCGCCCAACAGGAACCGCGATTCCGCAAGGCGTTGCTTCGTGAAGCAATCGAACTCATGCTCTCCGGCGACGAGAAGACGGGCCGTGCGATCCTGCGCAACTATATCAATGCCACAGTCGGCTTTCGGCGGTTGGAAGCGGCGACATCCATCCCGGCCAACAGCCTAATGCGGATGTTTGGGCCGAAGGGCAACCCTTCGGCCAAAAACTTGTTTGGCGTGCTCGCTCATCTTCAGGCCCAGGAAGGCGTGAATTTTGAGATCCGTCCCCGTCGCGGTTGATACTCACACAGGGGTTGCGTCGGAGGAAGGGACTCTGAAACCGCGGGTGCGGAAGAGCGTCGAGGCCGAGGCGGTTCGTGCCTTCTAAAGATCCCGTCCAACGCTTTGAAGATATTCTCGAAAACATCCTTCTCATCGAAGAGTTTACGAACGGAATGGACTTGAACGCTTTTCTGGAAGATCTCAAGACGCGCGATGCGACGGAGCGGTGCATGGAACGGATCAGTGAGGCGGCAAAAAAACTGGGCGAACTATGGATGGGCTGATCGCTATCCACGGCCCATACGGCTTCGCGCGCGGCTTTCGCGACTGCCATCGAATCTATGGAAGTCCGGATGGCGAGCTGCGATGGAATGTTCCAGCCGGTGGGAACCTGGACGACGGGAAGGATGCCCCAGAGGAAACGCTGGTTGTCTTCCGCGAGTTTGCCGTAGACATCCCAGCGCGACTGATCCGCGGGGATCGGATTCTTCTTGATCCAGCCGCCGCAGGTGTAATGGTAGAAGTCCGTACACGGGTCGACCGTGCGATCCGTGGAAGAGATGTCCAGGCTCGGGCTGTACGGCAAGGCGGGGAGCGGCGTGCCTCTTGCAAAGCGCTTTCAAACAATGTGGAACTTGAGCTTGTTGCACACGGACGAGGACGTATATAATTCAAGGCTTATGCTCCACACGACGAGCCCGAACCGCCGGAATCCCACTTTTCCAACCCTAGTTGCGCTGGCAGTTAGTACGATCTTGCTTCCGGCAGCGAAGGCTCAGTTTACCCAGCAAGGCAACAAACTAATTGGCACGGGCGTTGCCGAGTACGCAGGGCAAGGCGCCTCCGTAGCGGTATCTGCGGATGGAAACACGGCCATTGTGGGCGGGAATGCAGACAATTTCTTTGCCGGAGCTGCATGGGTGTTCAGGCGCTCCGGCGGCTTGTGGGCTCAGGAAGGCAGCAAGCTAGTCGGCACGGGCGCCGTCGGGAACGCTTTCCAAGGCGACGTGGCGCTATCCGCAGATGGGAATACGGCCATCGTGGGCGGATTTAATGACAACGGCGGCGCCGGAGCAGCGTGGGTGTTTACCCGCTCCGGCGGCGTGTGGACCCAGCAAGGCAACAAACTGATCGGCATGGGTGCCGCCGGGCCCGCAGGGCAGGGCTTCTCCGTGGCGCTGTCTTCGGACGGGAATACGGCCATCGTGGGCGGACCTAATGACAACGGCGGCACCGGGGCAGCATGGGTGTTTACGCGCTCGAACAGCGTGTGGACCCAGCAAGGGGACAAACTCATCGGCACGGGTGCTAGTGGGATGGCAGAACAAGGCTACTCCGTGGCGCTCTCCGCGGATGGGAACACGGCCATCGTCGGCGGGGATAGGGACAACGGCAGCACCGGAGCAGTGTGGGTGTTCACGCGTTCAGGCGGCGTGTGGATCCAGCAAGGGAACAAACTGGTCGGCACGGGTCTTCTCGGCGTACAGCAAGGCAGCTCCGTAGCGCTATCGGCGGACGCGAATACGGCCATCGTAGGCGGCCCTAACGACCCCCCTACTGGAGCAACGTGGGTGTTCACGCGCTCAAATGGCGTGTGGTCTCAGCAAGGCAGTAAACTGGTCGGCACGGGTGCTACCGGGCGCATCGTAGAACAAGGCAACTCCGTGGCGTTATCCGCGGACGGGAATGCGGCTATCGTTGGCGGGCCTCATGACGACAACGATCGTGGAGCGGCGTGGGTGTTCACGCGCTCAAACGGCGTGTGGACCCAGCAGGGCGGCAAGCTTTTTGGCACCGGTGCTATCGCGTGTCCACAGCAAGGCGTCTCCGTGAGACTATCCGCGGACGGGAATACGGCTATCGTGGGCGGACCTGGCGATGACAGCACTACCGGAGCAGCCTGGGTGTTCGTGCGGCCACCAGCGCCTCACATTTCCGCTGGCGGCGTCGTGAGCGGGGGCTTGAGCCTGCCATCCTTGAGGGTTTTGGCACCAAATGCGATTGCCACGGTCTTCGGCGACACGTTCGCTCCGGCCGACACACGAAGAGGAGTGGCAACTGCCGACTTGGTAAATGGCCGCTTACCCACCGTACTCGACGGCGTGTGCGTGTTTGTGAACAACATCGCCGCGCCGCTCTTTTTCTTGGCTGCGACGCAGATCAACTTTCAAGTTCCGCAGGTTTCCACGGGCGGCACGGTGGGAGTGCAAGTGGCGACATCCTGCGGCACTGCAAATGAAGTCCGCAGTTCCGTCGAGTCTGCTGTCACTGCCTCCGCCGCGCCGGAGTTTTTCTACTTCACACACAATCCGGACGGTAAGAATCCGATCGCCGCACTCAACGCCATAACCGGCAGCTACATCGGCCCGCCAGGGCTGCTTCCCGGCGCGAACTTCGTAGCGGCTTCTCCAGGAGACATCCTGACGCTGTTCTTCACGGGTGGCGGCAGCACCAATCCCGCATTCGCAGCCGGTGAACTGCCGGGCAGTAGCGGCGACGTTACCGGAACCGTCGGAGTCACGCTGGCGGGAACGCAGCTATCCGCAGCCGATATTCTGTATGCTGGCGTGGCGCCTGGCTTCGCTGGACTTTACCAGTTGAATATTCGCGGGCCGGCGGGAACGCTGTCAGGTAATCAAGCGGTGATTCTCACCATAAACAACGCGCCCTCGCCGACGGGTTACCTGTTCATCGGACCGTAGGCTCACTCTTCGCGCAGCGCAATCATCGGATCGACTCGCGCGGCGCGGGCTGCCGGAACATAGCAGGCCGCCAGCGCGACTACGGTCAACAGCAACGCAACTCCAGCGTAGATCGCCGGATCGGATGCCGTGACGCCTACCAGCAGCTTTGTCATGGAGCGCGTCACGGCGAACGCGATGCCCAGGCCGATCGCCATGCCCAGCGCCGTGAGCGCCAGACCCTGCCCCACCACCATGCGCGTCACGTCCGAAGTGTTCGCACCCAGCGCCATGCGCACGCCGATTTCGCGCGTCCTCTGCGTGACTGCATAGGACAACACGCCGTAGATTCCCAGCGACGCCAGCACCAGCGCCAGTACAGCGAATGAACCGAGCAGCGTGGTCTGTTGCTTGTGATCGGCCACCTCCAGATCCACGATATCGTCCATCGATCGAACCTCGGAAATAGGCTGATCGCGATCCACGGTCCAGACCGCCTCGCGCGCGGCTTTCGCGATTGCCATCGGATCCATCGACGTCCGGATCGCGAGCTGCGACGGAATGTTCCAGCCCGTGGGCACCTGGACGACGGGCACATAAACTGCCGGCTTCATGTCCACCTCCAGGCCGCGCTCGCGCACGTCGCGCACCACGCCGACGATCGTCTGCCAGGAACCACCGCCTCCGGAGGTGTCAATCCGTTTGCCAAGCGCGCTCTCGCGCGGCCAGTACTGCTTCTTGAAGGTCTCGTTGATCATCACGACGGGAAGCGAATTGCCGCGATCCTGACTGCTGAAGAAACGGCCTTCGAGCAGACCGATGCGCATGGTCTGAAGATAGTCGTTGGTCACTTCGCGGTAGAGTGCGTCGGGGCTGGCGCCCACGGGAAACTGGACTCCCTCGATCCTGAAGCCGTTGGTGTTGCCGCGGGCCGTGAACGGCAGATTGGAAGTGAATCCGGCGCTGAGCACGCCTGGCAGTGTGCGCACACGGTCGAGGACCGAGTCGAAATAAGCGACGCGCTTGGATGCGTCGGCATATTTCGGGAACGGGAGGACGGTGGCGAGCGTGAGGATTTTCTCCGAATTGAATCCCGCGTCGATGTTTCGCACGTTGCGCAGCGTTTGCAGCAGCAGCCCGGCGGAGACGAGCAGGATCATAGCCAGGGCCACTTCGGCAACCACCAGGCTGTTGCGGAAACGGCGGCTCGCGGCACCTACGCCCGCACGCCCGCCTTCTTTGAGCCTTTCCGCAATCCCGATGCCGGTAGTCTGCAGCGCGGGCGCCAGTCCGAAGACGACGCCGGTGAGCAACGAGACCGCAGCGGTGAATGCAAGCAGCCTGCCATCGAGACCGGAAGCCGCGGACATACCGTTGGGAATCAGCGCAACCAGAACGCGCATGCTGACGCGCGCAAGCAACAAACCGAGTGCGCCGCCCGCCAGCGATAGCAGAACGCTCTCGGTGACCATCTGGCGTATCAGGCGTGCGCGTGCCGCGCCCAAAGCGGTACGGATGGCCATTTCGCGCTCGCGACCGGCTGCTTTGGCGAGCAACAGATTGGCGACGTTGGCGCAGGCGATTAGCAGCACGCATCCGGCGGCGGCCAGCAGCACCAGCAAGGCTGTTCCGGTATTGCCGACGAGTTGGTCCTTCAAGCTCACCACCACTGCTCCAATCCGCCGGTTGCTGTTGGGATACTGCTCCGAAAGACGCCGTGCGATCGCGGCGATATCCGACTGCGTGCGCGCCAGCGTAATTCCAGGCTTCAGCCGCGCATAGACGTTCAGGTAGTGCGATCCGCGATTGTTCAAATTGCTCGGAGTGAAATGCACCGGCTTCCAGTAGCGGGCTTGGCGGCTCGGGAAATTGAAGTCGGGCGGCATCACGCCGATGACAGTGTTCTTCACGTCGTTCATCAGGATGTTGCGGCCGATGATATTCGGGTCGCCGCCGTAGCGCGATTGCCACAGCCCATAGCCGATCAGCACGACGTTTTCGCCCGAGCGGTCTTCTTGCTCGGTGAAGGTTCGGCCGAGCAGCGGCTTGACGCCCAGAACATCGAACAGGTTGGACGTGACGGCGCGCCCGAGAATCGTTTCCGGCGGCCCATCGCCGGTAAGACTCGCGACGCTGCCACGAGTAGCGGCCATGTCGGTGAACACCTGATTCTGGGTTTTCCAGTCGATGTAGTTGGCCACCGCAGGCGTGTTGCGGGGGAAGCTGATATGCGACGCGTCCTCCCAGACCATCACCAGATGCTCGGGGTCGGCGAAGGGCAGCGGGCGAATCAGCACGCGGTCAACCAGGCTGAATAAGGCGGTGTTCGCGCCGATGCCGAGGCCGAGCGCGAGGATGGCGATGGAGGCGAAGCCGGGACTTTTGAGCAACAGCCGGATACCGTAACGCAGGTCGGACACGAAGGTTCGCATGAACTGTAGTACCTGCCAATTGGACGAAGGTTACCGTGAGTGGTGCCGGGGGCCGTATCTTTTCCGCCAGACAATGGCAATAACATAGTGAGAGCCATGACGGATCAGGACCTGGTGCAGCGGGCGCGGAAGGGCGACGAAGCGGCATTTCTCCTGGTGTACGAGCGGAATCGCAACGCTGTTTTCCAGTTCGCTTACCGTTTGACGGGCACGGTGGAAACGGCGGAGGATTTGACGCAGGAGTGCTTCCTCGCCGTGATTAGCGGGACCGCGAGATTCGATGCGTCGCGCGGTGCTTTGCGGACATATCTGCTGGGCGTGGTCCGGAACCTGGCGTTCCGGCAACACCGGGAATCAGGGCGGGAGTGTGGCGAGGATGACCTACCGGACGCCCCTTCGCCCGAGACGCAGCTCGACGATCTGCTGGCCGGAGAAGTTTCCGCTCGAGTGGAACGGGCTGTGTCCGAATTGCCGCTGCTGCAACGGGAGGCGCTGGTGTTGTTTCAATACGACGAACTGTCGCTGGAGGAGATCGCCTCGGTAGTTGGCACTGAAGTCGGAACGGTGAAGGCCCGGCTGCATCGCGCGCGGGAGCGGTTGCGTAACCGGCTGGCGCCCATGCTTGCCGACACGATGGCTCAGAGGAATTGCATATGAATCGCGAACTGAGGGAAAAAGACGAACTGGACCGCGCGTTGGATCAATGGCAAGCGCCACAGCCCGGCGCGGCGCTGGACGAACGGATCTCCGCGGCCTACCGGGCGCGCGTCCCGCGCCGGCGGTCTTGGAAGGAATTTCTGACGGTGCGGATCGCGGTCCCGGTTCCAGTGATCGCGGCGGCAGTGGTGTGCGTGCTGCTGGCGTTCTGGCTGATCCGGCCGGCGCCCAACGTACCTGCGCGCGAGAAGTCGCGGCGCGTCAATTCAGTACTGGTGCAATTGCCGGGCAGCCCCGGTTATGTGACTACCTTAGACACCACCGGCTATCAACCGGTGCGCGATGGGGCCATTCGTGTGATTTCCATCAAGGAGGAAAAATGAATCGCAGATTATTTGCAATTCTTCCGCTGTTGTTCTGTGGCGCCGAAGCCCAGGAACTCGGCGTAGGTTTTCCGAACGGAACCAGCCTGAAAATCCGGACCCAGGTTGGCGGCGCGGGTTATCAGGTTTCGTCGGCCGGCATGGTTGTAGTGGATGCGAACACGGTCCACCGGATGGTGATGGACAACAGCGGCAAGATCGTGTTTGCGTACGACCTGGAAGCGCACCTGGTGGGTCATGAACTGACGCTGCGCGTAAAGCCTCTGGATCAGAACTACGAGCAGCGGCTACGCCGTGAAAGCTGGTTTCCCAAGGGCAGCCCGCTGGACAACAACGGGCGGTTGTATTCGTTCGCGAAAATGCGCGAGGTGCCTGGCGTTCACGCGGGGGACACGGTCAGCCTGGACTTGCTCTCCAATCCCACAACTGGCGACAAGATCACGGATCTCATCCAAGCGTCGCTGCAGTCCTTGAATACGCCTCACCAGGAGAACGCCGGAGCCGATGAGTTTCAGCTTTCGCGCATACGGATCAGCATCGACGGCAAACCGGTAACGCAAGATCCGGCGACGTCGGCTTCGCTGACCGGCGCAGCGGCCATGATTTATTTGCCGGGACGCGGCGGCTACTTTTTTTCCAGGGAGCCGGTGGCCTCGTACGGATTCCAGCGCATCGGAAACGTGGTTGGGAATCAGCTCCTGTTCACGTTGGGGAAGGAATTGTTCATGGTCATGTCCGAGCAGCCGATCCTGAAGAACGCCGGCGCCAGCCAGGTTTGGGTTTATCACGATCCCGGCTACAAGCCGAGAGGGCGGGCATTCGATCCGTTCGGCAAGAAATCCGGGGATGAAATTCAGGTGGCTACTGCCAGCGACGTGCAATCGCTGCTGCCCAGGTAGGGCCGAACTCCCGGTCAAAAGTGGCCGATTTCGGCCAAGCTGGTTCGCCGCAGCCAGCAGTGTAACTTCAACTAACTGACGAAAAAGGGCTTCCCTCTGGCACGTCGATTGCATCCAAACAAGTGGAGGTCGACGAATGAAAAAAGGATTGCTGATTGTAGCGGCTACCCTGATGACACTGGCGCCCATGAGCGCCGTCCGCGGATTCGTCGTGGTACGTCGTCCATATTTTTACAACCCGTATTGGTATGACCCGTTTTGGGGTCCCTATTGGGGTCCGGCATACGGCGGTTACTACGCCTATCCCAATTCGGGCGAAGTCAAGCTGGATACCAAAGTGAAAGACGCCCAGGTGTTCATCAATGGGTCTTACGCGGGTACTACGCACGACAACAAATCGATGCATCTGAGGCCCGGCAACTACAATATCGAGATCAAAGAGGGTGGCCGCACGCAATATGCGGAGCGAGTCTACGTCGTAGCCGGCAAGACACTGCACTTGCATCCGGAGTTGTGAGTTTTTGTGGCGCACGCACTCTGCGTGCCGTGTCGACACTCGTGTCGACACAGAGCCGGCTGAAAGCCGGCTGCAGGCCAGAAGGCCTGCCCCACAAGACAGAGTCCGGGGCACCTAAAAATGTCCAAAGTCCAAGTGTCGACACCTGAGTTGATTTGAGAATCATGCGTTCACATGAGTGTGAACGCGGCACGCAAAAGTGCATACGCCACGCGACCCTACTTAGTGTTGTATCGGAATGGTCGTGCCGGTCTGCGTTTGAGCCCCGCCGATCATGATCGTCACGGGAATGTCGCCGTCCGGCGTGGATGCGGGAATCCGCACGTTGAACTGATAAAGCCCTCCGAGCGATCCGGGTGAGAGCCCGGCATACTGAACGTCCTGGGCCGACAGAGTGGTTCCGCCGATCGTCACCATAATGGAATTGGTCAACGTCGCGGCGCCCGTGGCCAGTTGACCTACCGGAACCGATGGATTCGTATCCCCGAAGCCGGTTGCGTATAGCGTGACCAACTCGCCCGGCTTGGCCGGTCTGGCGCCTTTGACGAGCAAAGGATCCGCGACCGTGATGCTGGTTCCGGCAATCTGAGCGGCGATGGTCTTGGAATTCGGGATCAAAAAGAACGCCGGGGCAAACGCCTGAGGAGTGATCGTCCCGACGTCGCTGCGCAGCTCATTCTGCTTTCCCGCATTTACGATCACTGTCAGATTCACTGGCGCGGTTCCGGAGAACACCGGCGCCTGCGCGTTGATCTGATCTCTTTGCACGTACGCGATCGGCAGAAGAACCCCCTGCGATGGAAAACCGGGCCCAGTGACCAGAACCGATACGCAACCGAGGACCGTTGGGAACGAATTGTTCACGATATCTCCCAAACCGACACCGCGCGTGCGTCCGGGAACCTGAAACCCGAGCCCGAATACGCTGATCATCGCGCTCGAAGAAAACGGCGGCTGGAAGGATGCGCCGTTTACTACCGATTGCAACGTTGGTCGATTGGTGAGGCCGCAAGAGCCCACCGCTGAAATCGTCGTCACGGATGTATACACGCGATCGCCCGCCGCCGTTCCTGTCCCGTCCGCAGCCACTGCCGCCACGTACACACGAATGTCGCCGATCTCGTTCCCGGGCGGCGTCCACGACAAGATAAAGTCAAAGCCCGCGCCCATAGCGGTGCGCGGCGCGTTCAGATGTTCCCCGAATTCCCGCGTGTTATTTCCGGTGCAGGGAGCGGCGGACCCAAAGCGAGACCCGTCGTCGCAGCGCACTTGAACTGGGTCGGCTGGATTGGCAACCGTCATGGTTCCGGCTTCCAGCGTCTCGTCGGTGACCGCCCGGATAGTGATCTGGAAACCCCACATGCTCGCCTGCGGATGCTGGACTTTGATGTGGATGAGCTGCGCTGAGCCGGGAGTATAATCCGTCACCGTAACCGCCAGGGATCCGCTGGGATCGCTGTTAGCCGCGCCAAAGCTGCTGTGACAGGTGCTGCAGTTCTGGGCGCCGTCGGAAAGCGCCCCCGCAAAGCGTACGCTGGGCATAACGCTTTCGGCCAGAAGACCGGCGGGAACCAGCAGCAGGATTCCGGCGATGCGGCGCATCTGCCCATGAGACTGCCACGGCTGGAATTTGTTACAGGTCCGGCGGCTGAGAAAGGTACCTACGGCCGTTTCAGTATGCCACCCTACTTTACTTGCTCGAAACCGTCACAAACGCGCCATCCTGCGTTTTCAGACCGGTGGCGGTAAGAACAATTGCTTGATCACCCGTGCTCAGGTTTAATGGAACGACGACGTTCAACTGGTAGAGGCCCGCGCCCGTTATACCGGCGAACTGGACCGTTGCGCGCAGTCCGCCGATTGTCACAGTCGGAGTAGTGACGGTGGGTGCGGCGCTAGTAAAGACCTGACCCGAAGTCACCGGCGGATTCGTGGCGCCGAAGCCCGTGCCGAACAGCTCCAAAATCTCGCCGGGCTTGGCCGGGCGTGTGATCGTATCGGTTCCAAAAAGGCCCGGAGGCCCAAGGAAGGTAAGTGTCCCATTCGGATTCGCAACAAGCCCGGCTACGTACTTGCGGCCTTGCGGATCGAACATAAAGAACCCGGGCGCTTCGTCTTGCAGATGAGCAACTGCGGCATCACTGGTCCCGTTGGAGTTGGTGACCGTTACGTTCACATTCCCGGTCTTGGTGTCGTCGGGCGCCTGGAAGTTGATCTGCGTGGGGCTGATGTAGTAGACGAACGCTGTCTTGTTGTTCACCGTAACTTTGACGCCGTCCAGACTGGTGGGTAGTTTCCCATTGATGATTTCCGTATCCGGGTTCCAGGTACGCGCAGTCGCGGAGAGGCTTGTGCCAAACACGGTGGACCACGAACCGGATTGAATTCCGGGCTGGAAACTGGCGCCGTTCACTACGGCCGTGATACTGGGTTTACCGAACACCAGCAGGCCCACACTATTGGAAACGCTGCCGTCGGGATTGACAACGGTAATTGTTGCCATGCCAGGAGTGACAAGCATGCTGGCCGGCAACGTGGCGGTTAGCGACAGGCCGCTGCCAAACGTTGTCTGCAAAGCCGTAGCGTTGAAGTTCACCATGCATCCGGATGAGAAACCCGCTCCCGTGACAGTCAACTTCTGGCCGGCCGATCCAGCTACGACAACGTTGGGTGAAACGCTGGTAATGATTGAGATAATGCTGAAGTTCACGCCGTCGGAGGCCGTTCCGTCGGGATTGGCGACGGTGACGGTGGCCGTTCCGGTCTTCGCAATCAGATCGGCCGTCACACTCGCAGTTAGCGTATTCGAATTGACGAATGTCGTTGGCAAAGCCGTGCCGTTAAAGTTCACCACCGATCCGGAGACGAATCCCGAACCGGCGATTGTCAGCGTGAATCCCGCCGATCCCGCCGCGACCGATGCCGGAGTAATGCTGCTGATCGCCGGCTTGGTCGGCGTGGTCTGCGGAACCAGAACGTATTCGGCGGTGTATATATGATCGCCGGTGAAGTCGCCGTCCCCATTCGCAGCATTGGCCGCGACATAAATATGAACGTTGCCGGCGTTTGTCGCGGGCGGCGTCCACAGCACCGAGATTGTGTTTGTCGAATAGGTGCTGTTATGTTCGATGAACTGAACCTGAGCGTTTGCCGCGCATGGCCTGGTGGCGGTTTTGAAGCTGGCGTTATCGCACAGCACATATTGGTGTGTATCGGGGGTGAAGTCTCCGGCCTGGCCCTTGACGAGATCGCTCTCGAGCCTGGCCGTCATCTGAAAGCCGTACAACTTAGCCAGCGAATCGGTGATGACAATCGTGAATGTTTGCCTGACGCCGGGGGAATAGAAGAGCCCGTTCGGGAAATTGACCGCCACGTTGCCGCCGCCTCCGTTCAGCGGCGTACCAGTGTGGCAGAACGTACATGCGAGGGGATCGTCGCCTGGCGCACCGGTGTAACGCGGATCCGGTCCAGTGGCGTAGGCAAAGATCAAAGCCCCGGACAATACCAGCCCCACAATAGCGGCCAGGATCTTGTCTCTTCGCTTCATGCCGTCATTCCCCCTGCTTTGTTAAACACGCCAGCGCCTTCCGTGCTGTGGTGCTGAACGGAAGTTTATTCAGGTTTTTCATTGCCAACCAGTGAAACCCCTTGGGAACAGTCGACAGGGAAGCTCGAAAGACGTCGACGCGGTAGGCTGTACTTACTATTGTATGGCGGAATCGAGCTACTCTGCTGATCACACTTGCTCCCCGCACCTGATCGGGCTCGGGCAACTCCCAAAACCCCGCCAGCCTGCGGCTTTCCGCCGGTCTTTGCCAAGCCAATATCCTTCCCGCTTTTTCGATCACCAGCACTTGTTTCTCTGCGCGCGACGAACCAGCGCGACCGGACCTCAGAGGAAGCTCGTTCTCGATTCCTAAACGCCGCGCTTCGCACTGCCCAACCACAGGACAGCACGGACACAGCGGGCGCTTCGGAAGGCACACAGTTGCGCCGAGTTCCATTAACCCCTGGTTGAATTCTCCAGGCCGCTTCGGATCTACCAGCCGATCCGCAATATCCACCAGCCGGTTTCGTACCGCCACGGAATCAATGCTTCCGCGTTCACCTGTTAGACGGCTGAGTACTCTTTTGACGTTTCCATCCAATACGGCATGCCGCAGGCCGAACGCGATACTTGCAATGGCGGCGGCGGTATAGTCACCGACTCCAGGCAACCCCCTTATGGTTGAATGATCGCTCGGAAAGCTGCCCAGTTCTAGGATCTTCTTAGCGGCCTTCTGGAGATTCCGAACGCGCGAGTAGTAACCTAGCCCCGCCCAGGCTCGAAGCAATGCCTGTTCCGGTGCGGAAGCGAGCGCGGCCACATCCGGAAATCGCTCCAGAAAACGCTCGTAATAAGGAATGACCGCGGCAACGCGCGTTTGCTGCAGCATGATCTCGGAAATCCAGATCCGGTACGGGTCGCTCGTGCCGCGCCAAGGCAACTCGCGCTTATGCTTCCGGTACCACGTCAGGATGCGCAGCCGTATGTCCTGAATGTTCATCCGCCTCTCACCCACCACCCACCAGCCTGTTATCATTCACTCGTGAAGCTCTCCCGCGTAGTTCTGGTGCTCCTCCTCATTCTTATCATCGCGGGCGTGGCTTATGTTTACTACCCGCCCTTCCGGGTCTTCCTGTGGGTGGCGGCCGGCCGCAGCCCCGTCTGCCCGCTGGACGCGGCGCTAAAGGCCCGCGACAACCTGAAGCGGCAGGTTGAATACAAAGATCAAATCCTGAACGCGAGTAAGCTGCTCCAGGAAGATCCCAAGGGCTACGAGCTTTGGGAGACGCCCAAAGGCCGCTATTGGGTTCCGGCCGGCAGCCGCTACGTGTTGCCCTTCAACCTGGCCGAGCAGCAGCGCAAGATTTACGGTGACGGAGAGTTCGGCCCGCACGCCGGCGATATCACGCTGGATTGCGGTGCCAACATCGGCGTCACTGTGCATGAAGAACTGCTCGCGGGAGCCAAGACCATCGTCGCCATCGAGCCCGCGCCAGAGAACCTCGAGTGTCTGCGCCGCAACTATCCCGCCGAGATCGCATCCCACCGCGTGATTGTCGTGCCCAAGGGCGTCTGGGACGCGGAAGATTTTCTCACGTTGCGCGTCGACCCCAAGAATTCGGCGGCCGACAGCTTCGTCATCCAGCGCGAAGGCGCAGTGGAATTGCAGCGCGTTCCCTTGACGACCATTGACAAGCTCGTGGCCGATTTGAAGCTGGAGCGAGTGGATTACATGAAGTTCGATATCGAAGGCGCCGAGCCGCGAGCGCTCGCCGGCGCGCGGGAAACACTGGCGAAGTTCAAGCCCCGAATTTCCATCGCCGCCTATCACCAACCGGACCACCCCAAGGTGATTCCGGAGATCATCCGCACCGCCCGTCCGGATTATCGGATGCAATGCGGCCCGTGCGCGGAAACCGAATACTCCGTCCGCCCCGATGTCCTGTACTTCAAGTAGCGGTGGCACAGGCATGCTTGCCTGTGTGTCTTTTCTCTTGACAATTTCCTGCGCCCGCCACTACCATGCCCAAGGCATCGTGCTCGCCGTCGACCGCGCCACCCAGACCATAACTATTTCGCATCGCGCCATCCCCGGCTACATGGAAGCGATGGCCATGCCCTTTCACGCCGAGAAGCCTGACGAACTGGCTTCGCTCACTCCCGGTGCGCGCATCGAGTTTCAGCTCAAGGTGAACCGCAACGCCTCCGCAGTCCGGCACATCCGCTTGCAGCAAACCGCCGTCGCCGATTTTCCGATCCCGAAAGCCGAGGGCAAAGTCGCCATCGGCGCCCCGGTGCCCGATTTTTCGCTAACCGATCAGGACGGCCGCAACGTCACGTTGTCCGCTTATCGAGGACAGTTGGTAGCGGTCGATTTCATCTACACGCGCTGCCCATTGCCCGACGTGTGCCCGCGCCTTTCCGCGAACTTCGCGCGGCTGCAGAAGAGATTCGCCGGCAAGATCGCGCTGTTGTCCATCACGCTCGATCCGGAGTACGACACGCCCGCCGTGCTCACCGATTACGCGCACCGCTGGCGCGCCGATCCCGCCGCTTGGCGCTTTCTCACCGGTTCTCAAGATGACATCCGAACCGTCGCGGGACATTTCGGCGTCGTATATTGGCCCGAAGAGGGCGTCATGACGCACACTGCATCCACGGCGATCGTCGACCGCGGGGGGTGCTTAGCCGCGCTCCTCGAAGGGTCCTCGTTCACGTCGCAACAATTGATCGATCTGGTAGGAGCGACCGCCGGCCTCCACGGACGAGACTGATCGAGGCCCGTCCATTCGCGGGAACGCGAAGCGGACCATTCCTCGAATTCCTCGGGCACGAAGTGCCCGGCGGCGCTTCGCGCGGCTACTGCACCGCCACCGTAATGGCTTGCTGAACGTTCTTGTTAGGTCCCACCGTCAGCACCACAAGCTGGTTGCCCGACGGAATAGTCGTTGGGACGTGCACATTCACCTGCAGAACGCCGGAAACCAGGGTCGGCGCTTCGCCCGCGTAATCGACTGGTCCTACATCCACGCCGCCGATGGTCACGGAAACCAGGCCGATCGGCTTGGGAAGCGGAAGCGCCGGACCCGAAATGGTGCCCGTTAGTACGGGTGGCGTGAGCGACCCTTCGCCGGTCGCGTAAATCTGGACCACGCTACCCTTCGGAGCGGGGTTGTTCGCGCTATTAGCGCTGTTGTTTTGATTCAGAATCGCTCCCTGGCCGTTGCCGGTCTGCGCCGCCGAGAAGATCGCCGGAGTGGTGGCCACCACGCTCAACTGCGTCACGGCCGATGCCACACCACCGCGAATCACCCGAACGTTGGTGACGGCATTGGGCGCTACTTCGTACGGGACGATGGCGTTGATCTGGTTGGCCGAAACATAGATAAGGGGAGCGGCCACGTTGTCAAACATCACTGTCGTCCCCGCAAGCTGGGCGTCCACTTTCCCGTTGTTCGGCGTAAACAGGACACCCTGCGCCGGTCCCAGCAAAGTGCCGAAAATGCTGATGATCTCTCCGGGCGATACTCCCGATCCGGGAGCGAAGCTCGCCCCGCTGACAACCGCTAAAATAACCGGCTGCGCGGCCGCCACCACTGAGAGAGTTACATTAATCGTCTGGCTTCCTGCAACGCTGGGCGATGTGACCACGATCTGTCCCGTGTAATTCCCCACAGTGAGATTCGTCACCACTTGCGCGTTGGGCGTTACCGTAAGCTGCCCCGGCGTGCCGCTGCTGGCCGGCGTCACCGTCACGAAGTTACCGCCGGATGTGGGATTGAACACCGCGTTGAAGGTAACGCTACCACCCGAGCTGGCGACTTGTACGGTCTGTGCAGTTGGAACCGTGCCTCCAAGTTGGAACGTGAAGTTGAGCGTGTTCGGCGATACCACCAGTGTCTGCGATGGTCCCACTGTCAGAGTGACAGGCACGTACAGTGGGCTGTTCCCCGCTCCCGGAACAATGATGGTCACTACGCCAGTGTATGCGGCTTGCACCAGCAAAGACCCGTTTACGGTAACCGTGACAATATTGCCTGACACCGAAGCCGACAGCCAACCGGTTCCATTAAACATGGTGGATACGGCGCCAACCGCGGCTCCCGCAGGCACTCCGTTCACGGTCACCGTCTGATTCGGCGGTGCTGATCCGCCCGTCGCCTGCGCAAAGGTCAGGCTGCTGGGAGTCGCGCTGATGTTCGACGCGACAATCGTCAATGTCACCTGAATCGTCTGCGAGGGAACATTGGGCGTCGAACTCGACACGGTAATGGTTCCCGGGTAGGTTCCTACCGCAAGATTTGCGGGGTTGATGGTGACCTGCAAATTGTTGGGTGTGTTGCCGCTATTGGGCGCTACCGAAAGCCACGTCAAGCCGATTGGGTTCGTCGCCGCGGTGGCGCTAAACGTAAGCGTCGAGTTGTCGGTGGTCGTTACACCGACCGCTTGCACCGTGACCTGCCCTCCGACCAACGCTGTGACGTTGATCGCGGACGTGCTCACATTGAGCAGCACTGTGCTGCTGATGGTAAGCGTTACCGGAATTATCAGCGTCGTCGAGGTGCCCTGAACGCTGAGCGTAATATTTCCGCTACAGACCTGTGGTGTGGTGAGCCCGCTGAGGTTCACCGATACCACCACCTGGTTCTGGTTTCCGAAAGTGAGGCCGTTGGCGGTGCCATTCACCGTTGCGGAGAAGAATCCGGAGCAATTCGAGGTGCTGGTGGCTACCTGGAAGGCCAAAGGCGCACCCGTGCTCGATACCGTGAAAGTCTGGCTCTGCGGCGCCGGCTGGCCGATTTGATCGTTGAAATTCAACGACGGCACACTCGCCACAAGAGAGGCGCTGGCGCTGACAATCAGAGTCACCGTGAAGCTCTGCGGCGAATTGCCCGCGCCCGCCGAGGCGATGGTTACAGTTTCGCTGAACGTGCCGGGTCCGAGTCCGGCCAGCACGCCGGAATTGACGGACAGCGCGAGTGCCTGTGGCGTTGTGCCGGAGGTCGGATTCAGAACCAGGAAGTTCGGCCCGTTACTCACGGGCGTGGCCCCTGCAGTGAAGTTGATCGGCGTGCTCGAACTTGTGATCTGAACGTTCTGCGCCGCAAGTTGAGTACTGGTGCCAATCTGGTAATTGAACGTCGGACCAGTGGATGGAACCTGAAGCAGGGGCAGGTTGGTCACCAGAACGCTGACCGGAACCGCCACGCTGGGATTGGCCGCGCCGGATGCGGTGATATCCACTTCACCGTTGCAATTTGCCGGTGTAGTCAGCAGTGCCGTATTCAATTGCACGCTTAGCGTGCCGGGCGTGGCTGCGTTCTGCGGTGTCACGATCAGCCAATTGCTGCCGCAGTTGGAAGTTTTCGCAGCCGCACTGAAAGCGACGTTGACGCCCGTGCTGCTCGTGACCGAGATAGTCTGCGCGGCCGGTGCGCCGGTGCCAAGCTGGAAGGCGAACGCAAGTTGCGCGGGATTAGTGTTTATGGTTGGCGTACCCTGTACGGTGACCTGCACGGGGATGCTGATACCCGTCGTGCCGGGCGGATTGATCGCGATCGCTCCATTGAAGGGGCCTGCACCGACAAGCGCCGAAGGGCTAACGTTCACATGCAGCGTGGCCGTCGGCGGATTACCGGTGAGACTCAGGCTTCCCTCGTCAGTCGACAACCAGGCGCCGCCATTGCTTGTGCTCGTCGTGATGCTGGCGGAAGTCACAGTGCCGTTATTGCTGGTAATTGTTACCGCCTGCTTGACCGGAACCGTGTTTCCGGCCTGAAACGAGTAGCTCAGTGAATTCGGATTGGCCGACAGAGGACTCGGTCCGGAGACGTTGACATTCAGAGTGACCGCCACACTGATGCTCGTGCCTCCGCCGCTTACGTTCACGAACCCAGTGTCGGTGCCCGATGCCGGGCCGCCCGCACCCACAGAGACCGTAAGGGACAGCGCCGTAGTTCCGCTTCCCGGGCTCGCGATCAGCCAATTGCCGGTCGAGGTTGTCGTTACCGTTACATTGACCGGACCCGGTTGCGACGTGATCAGCACAGTCTGCGACGGTGGAGACACCACCCCACCCTGCGCGCTGAAGGTGAGAAAACACGGACTACAGGTCAGCGTGTTGTTCTGCGCGTATGCCGTGTCGAAGCAACACACTAGCGCCAGCAACAGAGTTCCAAGACAGAATAACGACTTTCGAGTTTTCACAAGTACCTCCAGCAACGAGCGAGAGTCTCTCAGGGAAGAAGGGACGCGGCTACGAAACACACTGAGCAATCGTCTCTCCCTTGTAGACCCCGACGCCTCAGTAGTGGTTTCGTTTGTAACAGTGTTACTTTCTTAACTCTTGTTAGTAAGCCCTGGACTATCTTGGGCTTTCCAATGCGCGCCCGTCGAGGGCGGTAAAATGATTGCAACGGTTCCACGGGGACGAATGCATCCCGCATCCAATCGCGCATCAGCCTTGGCATTCGTTGTCACGCTGCACCTCGCCGCGCAGGTGAACGTTCTCACCTACCAGTACGATAACATGCGCGCGGGTGCAAATCTGCGTGAATCCTCACTAACCCGGACTAATGTAAGTCAGAACACGTTCGGTAAACTGTTCACTTACTCCGTCGACGGATATGTTTATGGCCAGCCGCTGTACCTTGCGGGCGTGAACATACCCGGCAGAGGCATCCACAATGTAGTCTATGTTGTCACCGAGCACGACAGCGTGTACGCATTCGACGCGGACAGTAACGCCGGAGCGGACGCAACTCCGCTCTGGCACGTCAACTTTCTCAATCCTGCCGCTGGAGTTACGACCGTGCCCTTTCAAGACGTGGGCTGCAACCAGATCATTCCCGAAATCGGCATCACCAGCACGCCGGTGATCGATCCGCCGAGCGGCACGCTCTACACAGTTGCCATGACCAAGGAATCCGCGAGTGGCGCAACCACTTACGTTCACCGGCTGCACGCGCTGGACGTGACAACCGGCGCGGAGCGTCCCGGCAGTCCGGTAACGATTCAGGCGTCGTTTCCGGGGACCGGGGAAGGCGGCACAACTCTGACGTTTGCGCCGAAGAACTACAAGCAGCGGCCAGGGCTTCTGCTGCTCAACGGCGTGGTCTACACCGCTTGGTCTTCGCACTGCGATATCGGCAGATATCACGGCTGGCTGATGGGCTACGATGCGCAGACTCTGCAGCAGGTGGCAGTTTACAACAATACGCCCAACGGCAACGAAGGCTCTTTTTGGACCGGCGGCGCAGCGCCCGCCGCGGACGCGAACGGCAACATTTATTTGGTGGCGGGCAACGGCACATTCGACGCCGCGAGCGGCGGTCCCGATCTCGGTGAGGCATACATCAAGCTGTCCAGCGCGCCTCGCCTTGCCGTGCAAGATTATTTCGCGCCCTTCAACTTTCTGGATCTCAACCGTCAGGACCTGGATGTCGGATCGGCGGGTGTCGCGCTGCTGCCCGACGAGGCAGGCAGCGCCGATCATCCCCATCTGATGGCGGGCGCCGGTAAAGAGGGCCGCGTCTATGTGCTGGACCGCGACAACTTGGGAAAGTGGCAGGCGGGCTCCGACAGCCAGATCATTGCGTCGAGAACCGGTATTGGCGGGTTGTTCGGCAATCCTGCCTATTTCAACAAGACTGTCTATTTCTGCGGATCAGGCGATAGCCTGAAGGCGTTCCCTTTGTCGAATGCAACGCTCGCGCCGCCTGCTTCGCAGTCCCAGGCGAGATTTGGATATCCGGGCTGCGTGCCAACGATCTCGGCCAACGGCGCGTCCAACGGAATCGTTTGGCTGCTGGAATCATCGAACGTCTTGCGCGCTTACGACGCCTCCAATGTCGCTACCGAGCTGTACGACAGTAATCAGAACCGCGCGCGCGACCTCTTGGGCAATTACGTGAAGTATTCCGCGCCAACTGTAGCCAACGGTAGAGTGTATGCCGGGACCCAGAATTCGCTGGCCGTTTATGGGCTGTTCGGACCGGCCGCAACGAATGCGGCGAGCGGCCAGGTGAATATCGCCGCTTCCGGCTCCATCATTTCGATTTACGGCGCGGGCCTCGCGCAATTCACTGCGACCGCGGAGATGTTTCCGCTTCCCGCGATGCTGGGCGGCGCATCGATCACCATCAACGGATTCGCGGCGCCGCTGTTCTATGCCAGCCAGCAGCAGATCAACGCGCAGGTCCCCTTCGAAGTGCCGCCTGGAATCGCGACGGTCAGCATCACGTCCGGGGGCAATGTCGTTGGAGTCACCAGCCTCGCGGTCCAGAGTATAGCTCCGGGATTATTTCTGACCAGCGGTGGACGCGCGGCCGTAGTGAACCAGGACAACAGTGCCAACAGCTCCAGCCAACCCGCTCCTGCCGGCTCGACAATCGCCGCATATCTTACGGGGCTCGGCGCCGTGGACAATCCTGTCGCGACCGGTTATCCCGCGTCGGCCAAGCCGCTGTCGAACGTAACGGGTGAGGTGAGCGCGACCATCGGCGGCCAACCTGTGCACGTGATGTTCGCCGGACTCGCGCCCAGTGACGCCGGATTGTATCAGGTGAACATCGTCGTACCGCAAGTTCCACCGGGCGACTACCCGCTGCAAATCTCGGTGGCAGGCGTAGCCAGCAATTCAGCAACAATCAGCATCCGCTAGCAACTGGGCCGATTCACGACAGGCGTGAGAGTTGAGCGCCGGTCCCTCCACGCTGCATAATGAACTCGAGATGCGAATTTTACTCGCAACCTGCGCGATATTTCTATGCACGGCCTCGGCGCAGACGCCGAGAGTCCCGGATACTTGGGCGCCGCTCGGCTTCCTCATTGGCGAGTGGACCGGCGAAGGCGGCGGCCAGCCCGGCCAGGGTAGCGGCGGTTTTTCCTTCCTTCCGGATCTCGATAAGAAGATTCTGGTTCGCAAAAATCGCGCCGATTATCCCGCCACCAAGGACCACGCGGCGTTCACGCACACGGACCTTATGATCCTCTACCGCGAGTCCGGAGCCATCAAGCTGCGCGCGATCTACTTCGATCCCGAAGACCACGTCATCCACTACACGGTGGAACCGTCGAGCGACGGCCGGGCTGTGCAATTCCTCAGCGACGCTTCGCCATCCAACCCGCGCTACAGGCTCACCTACACGCAGACGGGCGCCGATACGGTCGCCATCAAATTTGAAATCGCAGTGCCGGGAAAGCCGGATTCTTTCTCCACTTACATCGAAGCCGCCGCGCGCCGGAAGTGACGGATGCCCGCTACAACCATCGACCAAGTCCTCGCCGCGCTCACCACGATCATCGATGGCGCCCGCCGCGACGCCAGCCGGATCGGCTATTTTGCCGCGCTGTACCGCCGCGTCACCCAAAGCGTGAAAGACGGCATCGCCGCCGGCCGATTCCAGAATGGCCCGCGCATCGAACAACTCGACGTGATCTTCGCTAATCGCTATCTCGACGCTCTGGCGCGATTCCAAAGTGGCCGGCAACCCACACTGAGCTGGCTGGTCGCGTGCAAAGCGGCCAGCGATCCGTTCCCTCTGATCGTGCAGCAACTGCTGCTGGCGCTGAACGCCCACATCAACCTCGACCTCGGTATCGCTACCGCAGCCGCCGCTCCGGGCGATCAACTTGCGGGCATCCAGTCCGACTTCAACCAGATCAACGCCGTGCTCGCGTCGCTGGTCGGCACGGTCGAAAAGGAAATTGCCGAGGTTTCGCCCGCGATTCACTTGCTGGAAGAGGTCGGATTGCGCACCGAGACCACCATCATCAACTTCAGTTTGGATAAAGCCCGCGAACTGGCGTGGTCTAATGCGCAAAAGCTCGCGTCGACGCCCGCCGATCAGCTGGATGCCGCCATCGTCCAACTCGATCTGGAGGGTGCCGCTTTCGGCGAATTGATCGCGCATCCGCCCCCGCCGATCGCTCTCAAACTCGCGCCCATCCGGATTCCGGAGAGCAACGACGTGCGCCACGTCATTGATGTTTTGGCCGCGACTACGAGAAACGAATAACGAGAAACGAGAAACGTGTAGTTAGTAAGCGATCAAGCGCTCCATCTCCGCAGCCAGGGTCTCCACCTGCGGCAGAATCTCGTGCTCGAGTTGCGGATGATAGCCGACCCAAGTATCCAGCGCGCCCACGCGGCCCACCGGCGCATCCAGATGCTCGAACAGTTCGTTGGCGATGCGCGCCGACAACTCCGCGCCGTAGCCCCAGGATATGCAATCCTCCTGCGCCACCATGACGCGGCTGGTCTTCTCCACCGAGGTCCGGATCGCCTCCCAATCGTAGGGCGACAATGAGCGCAGATCGATCACTTCCACGGTCTTATCCGGAAAGCGCTGCTCCACTTGCAGCGCCGCCTGCAGCGACTTCTGCACCAGCGCTCCGTAGGTCACCACCGTGAGGCTCTGCCCGCTTTTGACGACTTTCGCCTTACCAAACGGAATCGTGTAGTCGGGCCCCGGATGCGGCGAGCGATTGTACGGCTCGCGATAAAGCTTCTTGTGCTCCAGGAACAGCACCGGATCGTCGCAGCGAATGGCGGTCCGCAGCAGCCCGCACGCGTCCAGCGCGTTCGACGGCATCACCACGCGCAATCCTGGGATGTGCGCGAAAATCACTTCGCCGCACTGGCTATGGTAGATTGCGCCGCCATTCAAATATCCGCCGATCGCCGTGCGGATCACCATCGGCGCGCTGAATCCGTTGTTTGACCGCCAGCGCAGCGTCGTCAGCTCGTCCCGGATTTGCATCATCGCCGGCCAGATGTAATCGAAGAACTGGATTTCGGGAACCGGCTTCACCCCACGCGTGGCGAGCCCCGTGGCCCGCCCGACGATGGCCGCCTCCGCCAGCGGACTGTTGAAACAGCGCTCGGCTCCGAACTTGATCTGCAATCCCGCGGTGGTTTTGAACACGCCACCCTTACCCTTCACCTCGGCCAGATTGGCCTCGCGGCTGCAGTCGGCTACATCTTCGCCAAACACGACCATACGCGGATTGCGGCGCATCTCTTCGTGTAATGTCCGGTTGATCGAGTCCACCATGGTCCGGGGATCGCCGGTAAACTTCGGCTCCACGTCGAACTCGGCCGAGGTCGGGTCCACTTTGTCGGAATACAGATGCTCGAGCGCGGAGCCTTTGGCCGGCGGCTCGGCGCGCAACACCCGATCCGTGGCTTCCTGGATCTCCTTGTCCACTTCGTGCACAATTCGTTGCAGCGAGTGCCGGTCGAGAATTCCCTCCGACACCAGCCACTCCGGAAACTTGATGATGGGATCGCGCGCTTCTTCCTCGGCGCGCTCGGCCTTGGTTTTGTAGTGGCGCTCGTCGTCGGAAAGTGAGTGCGAATAGGGCCGCGTCACGCGCGCATGCACCAGCGCCGGACCCTTGCGCGCTCGCGCGTATGCCGCCGCTTCGGCCAGCGCGTGGTACGACGCCATGAAATCCGTGCCGTCCACTTCCGCTCGCTTCAGGTTCGGAAAGCCGGACAGCAGTTGCGCGATGTTTCCGCCGGCGGTCTGCTTTTCAACCGGCACTGAGATCGCGTAGCCATTGTCTTCAATCAGAATCACCAGCGGCAGGCTCTCGAGACAGGCCGCGTTCACCGTTTCCCAGAACTCGCCTTCGCTCGTCGCGCCTTCGCCGCCGCACACCAGCGTTACTTCATCGGATTGCTGATCGAGATACCGGTATGCCTGGGCGCATCCGGCGGCCTGCAGGAACTGCGTGCCCGTCGGCGACGATCCCGACACAATGTGCAATTCCGGAGAGCTCCAGTGCGACGGCATCTGCCGTCCTCCCGAGGAAAGATCGCTCGCAGCGCCGACGGCTCCAAGCAGCGTCTGCTCGGCCGTGATTCCCAGCATCACGCTCAGCGCGCGATCGCGGTAGTAAAGATAAAACCAGTCGTGCCCCGGCCGGAACACCAAGCCGGCGGCGGCCTGCACCGCTTCATGGCCCGCCCCGCTAATTTGAAAAAAAATGCGATTCTGCCGCTTCAGCAGAATTTCCCGGTCGTCGAGCCGCCGCGCCATGTACATCGCGCGATAAGCCCGGATCAGGTCTTCCCGCGCAGGCCCGGTATCCACCGAAGCTTGTAAGCTGGTTGGCGTTGCCATTGTTCGGGGTTCCACCATAAGTTTATCAATGGGTGGTGGGTGGTAGGAGGTGGGTGGTGGGAAAAACGTGCGCTGTGCCTCGCTCACACTCCTGTGAAGTCCGGCCACGCTTGCAACTCGTCAACCTGTGACTTGGCGCTGCGCATGCTTCGGCATCGTAATTGCAAATCATCAGCCGCACTGACTTTCGATGGCAGTTGGAGAGGCGGAAAGGTTTTCCCACCACCTACCTCCCACCTCCCACCACCTATAATGGTTCTATATGAAATTGCTCGCATCTATGCTGATTCTCGCGTCCTCGTCCGTGTTCGCCGCGGATGTGGCCATCGTTGAGGAAATCGTTGCCAAGTGCAATGGCGACATCGTCACGCGCGGCGACCTGGAGCGCAATCGCAAGGAGTTCATCGCCGCCGCCCGCCAGCAAGGCGCGTCCGGTCCCGCACTCGACCAAGCCCTCGCGGAACACGAGAAGAACCTGCTGCGCGATCGCATCGACCAGTTGCTGCTGGTTCAAAAGGCCAAGGATCTGAACATCAACGTCGATAGCGACGTCGCCAAGCGTCTAGCCTCCATCCAGCGGGACGCCAAAATCGCGGACCCCGAGAAGTTCCAGGATTACGTGAAGGAACAAGCCGGCATGCCGTTTGAAGACTTCAAGCTGGAGATGAAGAACGACCTGCTGCGGCAGCGCGTGATTCACCAGGAGGTCGGTGGAAGGGTGAACATCAAGCGCGAGGAAATGGAGAAATACTACAACGAGCACAAATCGGAGTTCGTCCGCGAAGAGCGCATCTTCCTGCGCGAGATTCTGATTTCCACGGAAGGCAAGGACGCCGCCGGAGCCGCCGCCGCCGAGAAGAAAGCCAAGGACATGGTGGCGCGCGCGCGCAAGGGAGAACGTTTCCCCGAAATGGCACGCGACAATTCCGACGCCATCACCGCCAAGAGTTACGGCCAACTGGATCCTTACAAGAAGGGCGAACTCAGTAAGAACATAGAAGGCCTGGTGTGGGACCAGCGCAAGGGCTACGTGACGGATCCGATCAGCACACCGGCGGGCTTCCTGATCCTGCGCGTGGACGAGCACCAGAAGGCCGGACTGGCGGAACTGCCGGAAGTCGAAACCGAGGTCATGGATAGGCTTTATGCTCCGCGGATGGAGCCGGCGGTGCGCGAGTACCTCACCAAGCTGCGCGCACAGGCGTTTCTCGAAATCAAGTCCGACTGGGTGGACAGCGGCGCTGCGCCAGGCAAGGACACCTCCTGGGTGGACCCGGCGCAACTCAAGCCGGAGACGGTGAGCAAGGCCGAGGTCGCCGGCAAATCGCGGCGTAAACGCCTGCTGTGGGCGGTCCCGATTCCCGGCACCAAGACCAAGAGCACCAGCACGTCGCAGTAATGCAGTAATTCATGAAATCTCCTTACGTCAGCGACCTGAAGCCGAACCAGACGGTCACTGCGACTTTCCTGGTTCATGTCAAAGACGTCCGGCAGAAAAAATCGGGTGAGCCGTATCTATCCCTCATCCTCGGCGACCGCACCGGCGAAGTCGACGCCAAGATGTGGGACAACGTCGTCGGCGTCATCGATACCTTCGAGCGCGACGACTTCGTCAAGGTGAAAGGTCTCTTTCAGATTTTCCAGAACCGGCCGCAGCTCACCATTCACAAGGTGGCGCGGGTGCTGGATGGCGACGTAGATTTTGCCGACTACTTCCCCGCGTCCGAGCGCGACCCGATGGAGATGTTCGCGGAACTGCGCGGCATCGTCGCGGGCATCGGCAACATCCACCTGCGCGCGCTGCTGGAGGCGTTCCTGGACGACGAGCCGCTGGCTCGCATGTATCGTACGGCCCCCGCCGCCAAGCACGTGCATCATGCATACCTCGGCGGGTTGATCGAGCACGTGCTTTCCGTCTGCCGGCTCTGCCGCTTGGCCGCAGGGCACTACAGCTACGTCGATCTCGACTTGCTGCTCACCGGCGCCGTCCTGCACGATATCGGCAAGGTGGCTGAGCTGACTTACGAGCGCAGCTTCGGATACAGCTCCGAGGGCCAACTGCTGGGGCACATCATTATCGGCTTGCGTTTCCTGCATGAAAAACTGCAGCGCTTCCCCGAGTTTCCGGCCAAGCTGCGGATCCTGGTGGAACACATGATCCTGAGCCATCACGGCGAACTCGAATTCGGCTCGCCCAAAGTCCCGATGTTCCCAGAAGCGTTGTTGCTGCATCATCTGGACAATCTGGATTCCAAGATGGAAAGCATGCGCTCGCAGGTGGCCAAAGATCGTCACGTGGAGGGATGCTGGACCGCCTACAGTCACTCGCTCGATCGCACGGTGCTGAAGAAATCGAAATATCTGGGTGAAGAGCCGGTGGAGCCACCCGCGGAAGCCACGCCGGCCGCGGCGCCGGACCCGCAACCGCTCGCCAACCCTCCGGCTTCCCAAAGCGGTTCGCTCTTCGCTGAAAAGCTGCAGCAAGTTTGGCGCAAGGATTCGTGACGTGTCGAAAAACGGTGCGCGCGACATTCCGCCTCCCCTCGAGCTGGCATGCCTGAAAGCTCTTTGGACTCTCGGCGAAGGCGATGTCAAAGATGTTCGCCACGCCCTCACCGAGAACCGCAGTCTTGCCTACACGACGGTGATGACCGTGCTGGACCGTCTGGCGCGCAAAGGCGGCGTGGCGCGACGCAAAGTGGGCCGCAGGTTCGTCTATGTGCCCGTGCTCAGCCGCGACGTGTTGCGCCGTCTCGCTGTTCAGGATCTGGTGAATCGTTTCTTCGAGGGTTCCGAGGATACTCTGATCGAGTACCTGACCGGCGGAGCCGCGGCCGCGAATACCCCGCCTCGAAGCGACGCCGAAGCCAGCCTCGATCCGACGCTGCTATAAACGCGCACCTGTTCAGAAGCTGCGTAAATAGCCCTCACAGGCTTAAAGACGTTGCTGAAAATAGTCAGATTAGCCCCGCGAACACAGCCAAGAATGGCTGTGCCACACAGGGACATCAACAGTATGCGAAGCGAGTGGGACAGGCATTCTTGCCTGTGTTGGCTTTTTCCAGCAACGTCTTCAGCCTGTGGAAAGGCGGGGCATGGCCCCGCCGCACGGACTTTGCAGCGTCGTTTAACGCACTGCGACGGTGCAGCCGGATTGGCTGGAACCCGCGCCGATAATCAAGACCAGCGACGCAGTGTCGGATGGAACGACACCCGCTGGAACAACCGCGTTGATTTGAAGGAGGCCCGCGAATTCGAGCGGCGCAGAGCCGGCATACATGAGGTCCGCATTCATACCGCCGATCATCACCGATAATTTCTGCGCCGGCGCCGGGTACGGAAGCGTAGCGAGACTTCCATCCACGCCAGGCGGGTTGGTCTGGCCTCCTCCGGTGGCATAGAACACGACGGTCGATCCGGCCTTCGCGGGATTCGCCGGCGAGTTCAGCGTTCCGTCCTCGTTGAACACCCAAATGCCCACGCCGCCGCCGGCGTCTCCCAGTTTGAAAATTCCGGGCGATGCGGGAGCGATCGGATAGGACGCTGGAGCCGAGCGCTGGCCGAAATACTCCACCTGTACGTCGGTCGCCTGCTTTCCGTTGGCCGCATAAGGAACCACGGCGCTCACGATATCCGAGCGCGTATAGACGAGCGGCGCGGGAATGCCGTCGAACAGGACGCGCGTTCCCGCCAGCGCGTTGTCCACCAGCCCGAATCCGTTGATCCGGGCGCCAACCAGCGCCGCCGGCCCCATGCCCGCGCCGAAAAGCGTCACAATCTCGCCCGGCGAGATCGGCCCGGTAGCGAAGCTCGCGGCGTTCGTGATGCCGCCCGCATTCAGCGATGGAGCTGCGCCGCAGACGTCGATCCAGTCGGCCGGCGTCGTACCGATCCGATTGGCAAGTTCAGTCTCGAAGAGCGATGCCGGCTGCAGTCCGGTTTGATACAGGCCTTCGTAAAGCACATTCCGGAGCGCCCCTGGATCGCTGCCCACCTGCAGGCCGGCGTTGGCTTGCATCTGTTGACCGGGCGTGAATGGACTCTGTTTCGTGTCGTCGTACACCGCGTGCGCGCCATTTACGCCTACCACGATGAGCTGGCCGTCGGGAGACGGTTTCAAATACAGCGCGCCGTCCAGCGATACGAGCTGGTTCTTCACGCCGTCGCCGTAGAAATTCCAGATCGCGCCCGAAGCCAGCGTCTCATAGGCTGCGCTGACTGTCCCGCTTTCATCGCCGCGGTTGATCATCTCAATCGCCCCGCCGTTGAGCTGCGTGTGCTTATCCCACAAGATGGCCTGCTCGAAGGCGTAATGCGTATCGTCCGGCTCCGTTTCGTTCACCGAGACGTTCTGCGTATGGACCACCAGCGAGGTCAGCGGATGCGATGTGATGAAATTATGCCGGTTGTCCTCGCCGTGCGAGCGCTTAATCAGAATATTTTGCGCGGGCGATTCCAGAAAGCCGTATCCATAGCTCTCGCCGCCTTTGTCCTGCGCCGTTTGTACCCAGCAATCCAAGATCGTGATGCGGGCGCTGAAGCTCAAGTAAATTCCGAAGCGCGGAAAATTGAGCGCCTTAACGTCATATACCCAGCCGTTTCGTACGCCCTCGAAGTAGGCCGCGCTTCCGTGCGGCCTGCCGGTGGACGCAAGCGTGTTGTTGGCGAACTGTATGGTCATGCCCCTGAGGCCGACGTTCTCCTTCATCTGTCCGTCCGTCATCCGCACACGAACCGGGTTATTGGCGGGGTCGAGCGTCCAAGGAATGGGAGCGTCGAGAGAGATCTGATTGCCCGACTTGGCCGTGGCCTGGCGCAGATACGTGAAAGAGAACTCGCAGCACGTATTCACCAGCCAGGGATGCGGGCTGGCTGAGTTGTTGTTCACCTGCGCGGCCCAGAAAAGCTGCTGGACAACGATCCAGTCACCCATGTTGATCTTCGACCCGTTGTCAACCGTGAGCTGCACGTCGCCTCGGTGAACCACCGCCGTGACACTGGCTAACACGGCGCCCTTGTTCACCCAGCCATTGTTTGGCGGCGCTCCGAGCGGCCTGCCGAAGGTGAAAAGCCCGTCGGTAGAACCGTTCTCGGAGGCGTAGTTCGAAGGAACACTGATGGTGGTCAGTCCGCTGCCGGCGCCTTCGATCGAAACATTGTTGTAGGGGATGGCCACCGAGGCCGACATGGTGTAACTTCCCGCGGGAATCCGCACGATCCCGCCGCCGGCTTTACCCACGCTGTCGACCGCAGCCTGCACCGCCTGCGTAATATCGCCCGTGGCCGTGACCTGCACCACGTTGCACGGCACTGAGCCCAGACTCTTGGTTCCCAGGTAGTATCCGGCGTAGGAAAAATCCTCAAGAGCCCAACTGCGGCCGGCGAAACTGACTTGCTGCTCGGTGTACTTACCGTTGACATTGGGAAACAACCGGGAGTTCCAGGATTGTGCGATGGAAGACATGGCAGTGAACCCCGCTATCACAAGAAAATGTGCCAACAACTTCATGGGCTCGTCCAACAAGAACGGCCAGCGCCTGACCTAGAGTATATCGCCGCCGGCTATAACATTCCTCGCACGCGCAATTCTTCTTCAAGCTGCTGCGCGCCCTGGAACTGCACCGCGTCCATCCCCGCCTGCCGCGCGGCCTCAACATTCATCAAAATGTCATCGATGAAGAAACATTCCTCCGCGCTGCATCCGGCGCGCGCGACCGCATCCTCGTAAATCTTCGCGGACGGCTTCAACGCGCCGACTTCATAGGAAAGCACGTAGTCGTCGAAATGCAGCAGCAGCGGATAGTTCGCCCGGATCATGTTGAAGTGGATGGGATTGGTGTTCGAAAGCAGCATCATGCGATAACGGTTGCCGAGGCGAGCTATCAGCGATTCCGGAATGAGCGTGTCGGCCAGGAACACGCTGGTCCACAGATCGCAGAATTCCTCATACGCGATGCGCTTCATTTCGAGGACCGCGCAAACTTCTTCCACGAATTGTTCCGGGCTCACCAGTCCGGTTTCGAATCGCTGGATCAGGTCCGTGGAACGGAGCCGCGTGGCAACTTCGTCGACCGGATAGCTCAAGAGCGGCGCCATTCGCGGATAAGCACGCCTGAAATCGAAAGGGACGATCACACCACCGAGATCAAAAAGAATGGTCTTCGTCACTCGTACGCCATGGTAACGTGCTCGTCTGACCGAGCCGCGACCGGAAGGGAGCGCTGCATGGCTGGTTGGGAATTGTCTATCGTGGTGGCGCTCCCTCCCGGTCGCGGCTCGGTTTTGGCCGTTCACGGTATAATTCAATCGAATGGATATCTACGAGGAAGTCGCTCGCCTCCGCCGTATCGGCCAGAAGTGCGCGCTGGCCACCATCGTTCAAGTGAACGGTTCCATTCCCAGCTACGAAAGCGCCAAGCTGCTGGTGCGCGAGGACGGATCGATGCTCGGCACCATCGGCGGCGGCTGCGTCGAAGCCGAAGTCTGGAACGCCGCGCGCGAAGTCATGCAGAGCGAGCGCCCGCGACATATGAACTTCAACCTCGGTCAGGACGCCGCGTACGACAATGGACTGATCTGCGGCGGTCAACTGAGCATCTTCATTGAGCCGGTTGTGCCGCAACCGCGCGTTTTCATCTTCGGCGCCGGCCACATTTCGAAAAGCATCTCCAAAATCGCAAACCTCTCAGGATTCGCCAGCGTGATCGTCGACAACCGGGAAGCATTTGCCAATCGCGACCGGTTTCCCGAAGCCGACGAGATCTACGCCGAGGAGTACGAGGAAGTCTTCCCCAAGCTTCCCATCCGCGACACCAGTTACGTGGTCATCGTTACGCGCGGCCATCGCGACGACATGCGGGTGATGCGCTGGGCCGCGGGAACCAACGCCAAGTACATCGCCATGATCGGCAGCAAGCGCAAGGTGATCGGCGTGGTGAAGGAACTGGAAAAGGAAGGCATCCCGCGCGAGGCATTCGATCGCGCTTTTGCGCCCATGGGACTGGATATCGGCGCGATCACTCCCGAAGAGATCGCCGTCTCCATCGTGGCCGAGATGATCGCCATGCGGCGCGCGCCGGAATCGGACTGGCGCGCCCTTTCGAAGTCGATCTTCACCAGCGAATCGCTACGGGCGCTCATCAAGTGACGCCGGGCGGCCCGATCGCCGGCATTATCCTTGCAGGCGGCGCTTCCCGCCGCATGGGAACTCCGAAGGCGCTGCTCCAATTTCAAGGTGAAACCTTTTTGGATCGCTTGATCCGTCTGTTCGTTGACGTATGCCGGCCCGTTATTGTCGTGCTGGGCCACAACGCCGAGCAGATTCGAGCGGGCATCGAGCGCGCCTCGCAGGTGACGTTCGCCGTGAATCCGGATCCCGAGCGCGGCATGCTCAGTTCGCTGCAATGCGGTCTGGAAGCGGTTCCCACCGGCGCCGCAGCGGTGATGTTCACGCCCGTGGACCATCCGAACGTCCAAAGCGCCACGCTCGAAAAGCTCGCCGCTTCTTTCCGCGCAGGCCGCGCCGCGGTAACTGTCCCAACTCATCAGAGCCGGCATGGGCACCCGGTCTGCATCGCGCGCGCGCTGGTCGACGAACTACTCGCCCTTCCTCCGGCCGCGCAGGCTAGCGACGTCATTCGCCGCAATAGCAACCAGACGACCTATGTCGCGGTAGACGACCCCGCCGTCACATCGGACATCGACGACCCGTCTGCGTACGCCGAGCTTGTGAGCCCCCACCCATGAAACTCTTCCGCCGCGGGCTCATCATCGCATTTCTCGCCGTAGTCGCGATTGGGGTATGTGCGCCCTATCTGGACGCAAACCGGCTGCGCCCGCGCATCCAGGCGGCTCTGGAAGCGGCGCTCAAGCGTCCGGTGCACATCGGTGCGGTCCATCTGAATCTGCTAACCGGCCCCAGCTTCAGCGTCGAGCGAGTCTTGATCGATGACGATCCCGCCGCCGGCATCGAGCCGTTCGCTTACGTCGAGTCGATGCGCGCGCGCGTCCAACTCGCCAGCCTCTTCTCCGGCAAGCTTGCGTTCTCCAGCTTGCGATTGGACTCGCCCAGTGTGAACTTCGTCAAAACCCAGTCCCGACCCTGGAATATTCAGGCGCTGCTCGATCGCACGGCGAACGCGAGTGGCGCTCATCGGCACACCGCGCCCGACATTCAGATTCGCGATGGCCGCTTGAACTTCAAATTCGGAGACACCAAGTCCGTTTTCTATATCAGTGGCGCGGACCTGGATATTTATCCGAACGAAAGCGGCGACCTGGTGATCCGTTTTTCGGGAGCGCCGGCGCGCACCGATCGCGGATCGCAGGCGTTCGGGCAACTCAGCGCGCGCGGTATGCTGCGTTCCGGCCCTGGCGGCGAAGACCAGCTCAATATGGGTCTCCGTCTGGAACGAACCGCCATTTCCGAAATCGTCCGGCTATTCAACGCGCGCGACATGGGCGTGCATGGCTTTGCAATCGCCAATGCGCGGCTGGCCGGGCCTCTTTCTAGAATCGAAGTCACCGGCGATCTCAACATTACCGACATTCATCGCTGGGATTTGATGCCGCCCAAGGGTGAAGGCTGGACGCTGAATTACCGCGGCCTGCTCGACATGCGCTCGCATCAGCTCGAGGTGGGAACCGTGGCGCAGGAAAACCAGCCTCAGCCGGTTTCGGTCAAGTTCCGATTGGCCGATTATCTTTCGTCGCCAAAGTGGGCCGCGAGTGTCACATTTCGCGGTCTTCCAGCGACATCGCTGGTCGAGACGTCGCGTCACATGGGAGCTCCCTTCCCGGCGGGCGTGCAGGTGGACGGAAAGGTGGAAGGCGGCATTGGATATTCCAGCGAGGGCGGCTTGCAAGGGCGGCTTTTGCTCGAAAGCGCCTCGGTGAAGTCACCTGGCGCAGCGTCGGCGGAATTCGCATCCGCGCCGGTTCTGTTCAGCCGCGACAGAATCGCCTTCGGCCCGGCCGACGTGCGCATGGAGAACGGCCAATCGGCCGAGATCGAAGGCGAATATGCTCTGGACAACAGCCATGCCGCACTGAAGATCACGACGCGCCAGTTGACCATCGCGCAAGTGCAATCCAGCGCCGCCGAACATGTGATCTCCGCAACGCCCATTCCATTGCTTGAAAAGCTCCGCCAAGGCACCTGGAAAGGCTGGATTGCTTTTGATCGCCGCGCCGACCAGGCGGGCGTCTGGTCGGGTGACTACGAATTGCAGAACGCCGTGATTGAAATTCCAGGCTTGGCGGCGCCGGTGCGATTCTCCGCCGCCTCGGTGGAGATGAAAGCCGGAGTGATCGAGATCAATCGAATCCACGGACACGCCGGCGCCATCAAGCTCGAAGGCGACTATCGATTCGATCCGGAAGCGGGCCGGCCGCATCGCGTTCGCCTGACGATCCCCGAATTGCAGCTCGCGGATCTGGAGCGCCTGATGTTGCCCACGCTTCGCCGCCGTGAAGGATTTCTCGCCCGGACTTTCCGTCTTCGCAAGGAGGACTTGCCGAAATGGCTGCAGGACCGCGAAGTGGATGGCTCCATCCAGGTGAACAGTTTGCTTAGCGGCGACTCGGCCATCGGCGAGCTGAAAGCGCACCTCGTATGGGACGGCCCTTCGATTCTGTTGTCGAATGTGGATTGCTGGCTGGGAGATATGCGCGCGACCGGGAAACTGAGCCTGAACGTCGCCGCTGCCGCGCCGTCGTACCATCTCACCGGCAGCATCGAGAATTTGGATTATCGCAACGGGCAGCTCGATCTCGACGGCGAGCTTGACACCAGTGGGATCGCCGAAGAGCTGCTGCTGAACATCCGGTCTCAAGGCACGTTCGAAGGGCGTGACCTGGAACTCGGCCCCGACACGCAGGTGCGCGAGATTGCCGGGAATTATCGTGTAGCGCCGGTGTCGGGGATTCCGCGCCTGCTGCTCTCGAACGTCCAGGCTTCGCAAGGCGCGGACACGCTTTCCGGCCAGGGCTTCAGCCAGCCGGATGGCCACCTCGTCCTGGAGTTGACCAGCGGACGGAAGCAGGTGCGGCTCACGGGGATGCTTTTGCCGATGCATCCGGAAGCTCCGGCAGCCCGATAGCGTCCGGCTCCTGAAGTCCGCCGCGCAATCATCCGATACAATAGTAGTAGCTCCCGAAACATGAACGATCTGACGCGTGCTCTTCTCGCGGATGCCCACAACACTGCGCGGGGACAGCTCGAGCAGATCCTGGAAGAGAGAATGGCTGCCCTTACCGCCGGTGTCGAGCAAGCAGTCGCCGAGTCCCTGCTGGGCGCCCGCAGGGAGATTGCCGACAGGCTGAATCAATCGGTTCGCCGCCTGCGCTCTTTCGAAAGCACCGGGCAGTGGAGCACTGGACTGGTCGAGTCAACGCAAGGGTTCTGCGAGCGTGCCGTATTGTTCACGCTCAATCGCGCCACGCTGCATCTGGAGGCGGTGCGGAACGTTGCCGGTGCAGCGCTTGCCGCGGACATTCCACTGGATTCCGCCGCGGCCTTTGCCAGCGCCGTCGAATCGCGCGACACGGTGGTAGCGATGCGGACCAACAGCGAAATGTCCGATGCGCTCGCATCCTGGCTGGGCTCGGACGGCGGACGCAAGTTCTACTTGTTTCCGATCGTCACGGGCGATCGTGTTGCAGCGCTCCTCTATGCCGACGCGCACGACCGCCAGGTCGAGTCCGGCGCGCTGGAGTTGCTCGCCACGGTTGCCGGCGCGGTGATGGAGAGCCGCTCTTCCGTCGATCTCGTCAATATCGACGGTCCGAAGACACCCGTAGCGTCCTGGTTCTCGCTCAACCAGGAAGAGCAGGATGTGCACTTGCGGGCGCAACGCTTCGCGCGCACTCAAGTCGCCGAGATGAGGCTTTATAAATCTGAGGAAGTGAAAAAAGGGCGCACCGCGGGCGACCTTTATACGTCTCTTCAAGTAGACATCGACTCAGCACGAGACGTTTTTCGCCGCGATTTTTTATCCGCCGCGCCGACTATGGTGGACTATCTCCACTATGAGTTGGTGCGGACACTTGCAAACAATGATGCTGAACTACTTGGCCCCCATTATCCCGGTCCGTTGGTGTAGAGTGCCGCAAGCCCTTGCGCTCCTGAGCCTCTGCGCCATGGGTCTGTCCGCGCAAACGCTGGAAACTCTCGCGGCCACGTACCGCAAGACGCCCAACGCCAGAACGCGCGCCGCGGTGCTCCGCTTTGCCAACGCGCATCCGGCCGACAAAAACGGCGCTCTGGCGCTCCTGCTGCTGGGCGCGACTGAAATCGACCAGCGCCAATATGGCGATGCGCTGCAACATTTGCAAGCCGCCGGGACGCGCCTGCCGAATCTGGCCGATTACGCCGGCTATTGGTCGGCTGTCGCCGAATCCGAGCTGCGCCAGTTCCCGGAAACGGAGCAAACGCTGGCGCCCGTCTGGCTAGCAACTCCCGCCTCGCCGTTGACAGCAAACTCGGTTGTTTTAGGCGTTAATTCTTACATCGAAGCCGGCCAGGCTCAAAAGGCGCTGATGCTGGTGACGCGGCACCTGTCCGATTTGACCGAGCCGCAGGCCGAGCTGTTGTTCGCGCGCAGCTACGAAGCTGACGGAAACACCGCCGCTGCCGCGGTCCACTATCAAAAGATCTACGTACAGTTCCCGCTGTCGAAAGAAGCGTCGGAAGCCGCTGGGGCCTTGGAGCGTTTCCCGGTGACGCAACCGCAGCCGCTGCTCACTCGCGGCTTGAAGCTGATCGAAGGCGGCGACTACGCCCGCGGCCGCAAGGAACTGACCTCGCTCCTGCTGCAACTCAGCGGCGCGGACCTCGATCTGGCGCGTGTTCGCGTCGGCGCCGCGCAATATCTGGCGCGCGAGTACAAACCCGCGTACGCCTACCTCGATTCCTTCCAGGTAACCACCGCCGAATCCGACGCCGAGCGGCTCTACTATCTGCTCGAATGCGAGCGCCGGCTGGATCGGATCGACGAAATGAGTGCGACCTTAGACAAGCTCTCGCAGTCGTATCCCCAATCCGCCTGGCGCTTGCAAGCGCTCGTTACGGCCGCCAATTATTACTCTGCGCATAATCAGAAAGACGCCGCCGAGCCGCTTTACCGCAACTGCGCGGAATCTTTTGCCGGCGATTCACAATCCGCGCAATGCCAATGGAAAATCGCGTGGTCGGAATACCGGCGCGATCCCTCCCATGCCGGCGCGCTGTTTCGCGATCACTTGCAGCGCTACCCGGATTCGGACCGCGCCAGCACGGCGCTCTATTTCCTGGGCCGAATCGCGGAGTCTCAGGCGGATCTGGGTGCGGCGCGCGTCTACTACGACGAGATCGACGGCGCGTATCCGAATTATTACTACGCGATGCTCGCGCGCGACCGCCTCCGGCAGCCCAGCGTCTCTGGCGCCACGCGTGCCACCGAAGCATCCCAATTTCTGAGCGGAATCCAGTTTCCGAAGCGGCGCCGCACCGAGAATTTCGTCGCCACGGACGCCACCAAAGCGCGCCTCGAGCGCGCCGGGCTGCTCGCCTCCGCCGGCTTGGACGATCTGGCGGAGGGCGAGCTTCGTTTCGGCGCCAAGACTGACGGCCAGCCGCAGCTTATGGCGCTCGAACTCGCCGAACTGGCGAACCGGCGCGAGGCGCCCGATCAAGCTATCCGCTACATCAAGCGTTATGCGCCCGGATATATGTCCATGTCGCTCGATACCGCCCCGGCGAAATTCTGGCAACTGGCGTTCCCGCTGCCCTACCGCAAGACGCTCGAGGAGTACAGCAAGGAGCATGCGCTCGACCCGTTCCTGGTGGCCGCGCTGATCCGCCAGGAATCGGAGTTCAACACCAAGGCCATCTCCCGGGCCAGCGCGCGCGGTCTCACGCAGATCATGCCCTCCACGGGCCGCGAACTCAGCCGGAAACTCAAGATCCCTCGCTATCGCACCGCCATGCTTTACAGCCCGGATACAAACCTGAAGATCGGCACCTATTATCTGAAGGCGCTATTCGACCAGCTTCAAGGCAAATGGGAGGAGACGCTGGCTTCCTACAACGCCGGCAAGTCGCGCGTGAACTCCTGGGCGAGTGCGGCGAACTTCCACGAGCCGGCCGAGTTCGTGGAAAGCATCCCGTTCAACGAAACGCGCGTCTACGTCCAGAGCGTGCTACGCAACGCGGAAGTCTACCGGCGGCTTTACGGTCAGCAACCGCGCTGAAGATTTAGCCGCGAATAAACGCGAATGAACGCAAATACAAGAATTCCCATCCGCGTTTATTTGCGTTCATTCGCGGCCAACCTCCAACACCGCGGCCCCGCGAATCGCGTCGTTCTTCAGCGCGTTCAGCGCTCGATTCGCCTCGCGAAGCGGAAACACTTCGATCTCCGTGCGAATCGGAATCTCCGCCGCGATCCGCAGAAAATCGTGCCCGTCCTGCCGCGTATTGTTGGCGACACTGCGGACCACGCGCTCCTGATAGAGCAAATTGTAATCCAGCGGCGGAATCGCGCTCATGTGGATCCCGCCGAGCGCGAGCGTCCCGCCTTTTTTCAGAGCCTTCAATGCGGCCGGCACAATTTCGCCCGCCGGCGCGAAGACGATGGCGCTATCGAGCTTGGCCGGAGGATCGTCGATCGTTCCTCCCGCCCAAACCGCGCCCAGTTCAAGGGCAAGTTTCTGATGCCTCGCGTCGCGCGTGCATGCGTAGACTTCCGCTCCCCAGTGCCGCGCCACCTGTATCGCGACGTGCGCTGCCGCGCCGAAACCATATAAACCTAGCCGCCCGCCGCGCTCGATGCCGCATAGCCGCAACGACCGGAATCCGATGATCCCCGCGCACAACAGCGGCGCCGCTTGCAGATCTTTGAATCCGTCGGGAATCGGATAGACGAAGCTTTCTTCCGCCAGCGCGTACTCGGCGTAGCCCCCATCCACGGTGTACCCGGTGAAGCTCGGATTGTTGCACAGATTCTCTTTCCCCGCCCGGCAGTATTCGCAAGTGCCGTCGGTGGAGTGCAGCCAGGCGATCCCCACGCGCGTGCCGATAGAGTAGCGGGTTGCTCCGTCGCCCGCGGCTTCGATGGTTCCCACCGCTTGATGCCCCGGCGTGATGGGAGACTTGCGAGGAGCAAGTTCGCCTTCGATCACGTGCAGATCCGTGCGGCAGACCCCGCAGGCGTGAACGCGCACCAGCACCTGCCCGGCGCCAGGCTGAGGCTTGGGCACATCCGTGAATTCGAGCGGATTGGACTCGATCCGCGCGGGAGATCGAAGAATGCACGCTTTCATGCCAACCTGATTGAATTGTATCGATCAAGCGCGGCAGATGGTCGATTTTACAGTCGGTGACCGGAACGTTAACACCAGCGATCTTCTGCCGGAACAGTGACTTACACTTGGGCACCAAATTGCATTTCCCGCCTTGGAAGGAGTATCGAAATGAGACTAATTCTTCTAACCTGTTTGCTAACGACGGGGCTTCTGTTCGCAGCGAAACACAGCACTATCACCAACCAAAACCTTTCGGGCTCTGAGCGGCAAGCGCTCAGAACTCAATCGCCACGGGTGCATCTCAGCATGCACAAGCGCATGCCGGACCGTGTGGTCAAGGACAAGCACACCATCAATGCCTTTGTCCCTATAGGCAAGTAACGTTGATCAGCGAACCCGCTGGCTGAACAGACGCCTCTTGGCAATCTCCACCAGCATCAAATATGTCGCCGTCGCGCCGGCTAGGAACACATAGTATGAACCTGGCAGGGGCGTAAATCCTAGCGGCGCGGCGAGCGGCGTATAAGGCAGTAACAAGCCCGCCAGCACAACCGTAAGCACAGTCGCCGTGAGCGCAACGCTCGGCCGGCTGCGCCATGGATTCCGCATGGTGCGAATCACAAACAACACCAGCGTCTGCGTCGCCAGAGACTCCACAAACCAGCCGGTGTGAAACAACGGCTCGCTCGCCCGGAAAAACCGCAGCAGCACAAAAAACGTCAGGAAATCGTAAATCGAGCTGATCGGCCCGATGAAGAGCATGAAGTTGCGGATCAACCGGATGTCCCAGCGCTGCGGCCCCCGGATGTATTCGTCATCCACATTATCGGTCGGAATCGTGATCTGCGCCACGTCGTACAGAAAATTGTTCAGCAGAATCTGCGTCGGTAACATGGGCAGGAACGGCAGAAACAGCGAAGCGCCCGCCATGCTGAACATGTTCCCGAAGTTCGAGCTGGTACCCATCAGAAGGTACTTCATCACGTTGCCGAACGCTCTCCGCCCTTCGATGATTCCGTTATGCAGCACTCGCAAGCCTGGTTCCACGAGAATGATGTCGGCGGCGTCGCGCGCCACATCCACCGCGGTCGCCACCGAAATCCCTACGTCCGCCGCGCGCAAGGAAGGCGCATCGTTGATGCCGTCGCCCATGAACCCAACCACGTGGCCGCGATGCTTCAGCGCGATGAGAATCCGCGTCTTTTGTCCCGGCGATACGCGGGCGAATACACTTGCTTCTTCCACCACGTGGTCGAGCGCGGTGTCGCTCATGCGGTCGATATCTTCACCCAGAACAACTCGAGCGCCACTGAGTCCAACTTCATCGCAGACGTGCCGCGTCACCTTTTCTCCGTCGCCGGTGATGATCTTCACCTCCACTCCGTCGCGCTTCAGCCTTTTGACCACCTCCAGGGCATCCGGGACACACGGGTCCGCGAAGGCCAGGAATCCCGCCAGCGTCAATTCGCGTTCATCGGCCGCCGAATACGCGGCGCGTTTATCGATTTCCCGGTACGCCACCGCCAGCACCCGAAAACCCTGAGCGCTCAGATCGTCGTAAGCGCGCGCCGCACTCTTGCGAGCGTTCTCGTCCATTTCCGCCCGTTGCCCGCCGGCTTCATATGAAACGCACAAAGGGATCATCCCCTCCGGCGCCCCCTTGGTAATCAGCAGCCGATCTTCGTCGCCCGGCGCCGGCGTATCCACAACGATGGATACTCGACGCCTCTCAAAATCGAACGGAACTTCATCGCGCTTCTCGTAGCCTTCGATACTAGCGGGCTTCTGCTTCAGGATGGCCGCGTCCAGCGGGCTGCGAATGCCGGTCTCAAAGCTGCTGTTGAGCCAGCCCAACGTCAGCGCTCGGTCGGAAGATGCGCCCAGAGGATCGATCGACCGATCCAGCCCCATGTCACCGGTGGTGAGCGTTCCGGTCTTATCGCTGCACAGTATGTCGATGCTGCCGAAATTCTGAATGGCGGCCAGTTGCTTGACGATCACCTTCTCGCGCGCCATGCTCACCGCACCCTTGGCGAGCGTGACCGATGTAATCATCGGCAGGAACTCGGGAGTCAGCCCCACCGCCAGCGCCACCGCGAATAACAACGACTGCAAGGCGTCACGGTGCAGCCCGATGCTGACCACCATGATGAACAGCACCAGAAAGAAAACCGCCCGCATGATGAGTGCGCCGAACCCGCGCAGGCCGCGCTCGAACTCGGTCTCCGGCGGCCGCATGCTGAGACGCTCCGCGATGTCTCCGAATGCCGTCTGCCGCCCGGTAGCCACCACTTCCGCCGTGGCTGTGCCGCTGATGATCGAAGTTCCGAGAAACACCATGTTGCGCGCATTGGCATTGCCCCGCTGTTCGGTTTGCTCCGCGCCGGCCTCTTTCTCGGACGGCATCGATTCGCCGGTGAGCGCCGCCTGCTGCGCATACAGATCGCGCGATTCCAAGAGCCGGGCATCGGCCGGGACCAGATCGCCTGCCGACAAACGGATCGCATCGCCCGGGACCACGCTGCGGCGCGCGATTTCCCGCCACTCGCCGTCGCGCTGGACGGTCGCGGTCGGCGTCACCTGTTCCCGCAATCGCTCGGCCGCGCGCTCGGATCGATAGGTTTGCGCGAAGTTGATCGCCACGCTCAGAAGCACCACGGCGGCGATGATGCAAGCGTCGGCAATCTGGCCGAGAAACGCAGAAGCCGCCGCGGCAATCAGCAGGATCACCACCAGCGGATTCAGAAACAGCCCCAGCAACTGAACCACGCCCGAACGCCTTCGCCGCGGCGCGGGATCGTTGGGGCCGAACTTGTCCAGACGTTGAGCTGCTTCCGCGGACGTCAACCCGGCTGTTGGCATCGAAGCGACTTTGCCTTCACGCTATAGTAACCTGAGGTCGAATGGTAATTCCTGGCCGGCATTTCGCAGAGAATCTGATCCAGCGCCGCACGCTCCTGTTTCAACTCGTCCGCCGCGATTTCGAACAACGCTTCATCGGATCGGCCGCGGGCTGGCTATGGGGACTGATCCATCCCGTGGTGCTGCTCGTGAGCTGGATCTTCGTCTTCCAGGTCTGCCTCCACACCACGCTGCCCCCGAACGAAGTCACGCACAATTATTCGCTGTTCCTGTTTTGCGGCTTCCTCCCCTGGCTGCTGTTTCAGGAAACCGTGACGCGATCGGCGGCGTCTCTGCTCGACAACTCGAACCTCATCACTAAAACGGTTTTCCCCGCCGAGATCGTCCCGGTGTCGATTTTTCTGTCGGCGTTGATCAGCCATCTGATGGCGCTGGTGCTGGTGATCGCAGTGGTGGGCTTCTACAACGGCCACTTCAGCCTGTGGATGTTCTCGCTCCCCGTATACATGCTGCTTATCGGACTGTTCGCGGTCGGCATCGGCTGGATCGTTTCTAGCCTCCAGGTCTATCTCCGCGACACCGCGCAAGTGCTTTCCGTGGCGCTGACGTTCTGGTTTTGGATGACGCCCATTTTCATCGACGAGCAACAGTTCCCGGAGCAATTCCGGTTTCTGCTGCGCGCCAATCCGCTGGCGTTTGTGGTGCGCGCTTATCGCGACCGTTTACTGTCGTACCGCGTACCGAACCTGCACGACTTCGCCGTCGTTGCGGCCTATGCAGTGACAGCGTTTGTCGTAGGCGGCCTGTTTTTCCGCCACCTGAAGCGCGGCTTCGCCGACGTGCTGTAGGCTGTGACTTTTCAATCGTAGCGGAGCGTGGTAATCGGATCGACGCGAGCTGCCCTGCGGCACGGGAAATAAGCTGTTGCGGCGCAGGCTGCCAACACCAGCAGCGCCCCGCCGAAATACGCAATACCGTCGAAAGTATTGATCATAACCAGGACGGAAGCCAGGACCCTAGACACGGCCAGGGCGAGCAGGCCGCCCAGCGCGGTTCCAATCATCCCGAGCCGCATGGACTGCGTCAAGACAAGGCCCGTCACCGCTCGAGTGGTCGCACCCATCGCCATCCGGATGCCGATTTCCTTGGTGCGTTGCGAGACTGCGTACGAGAGGACGCCGTAGATGCCGGAAAGCGTCAACAGCAACGCGAAAAATCCAATAGCGGACGACATCCAATAAGCCAGCTGGAAGCTGTAGGCGCCCTCCGCCACCCACTCTTGGATTTGAAGCCTGTGAATCTCAACCAGCGCATTGGGATCGATGGCCGTGAGAGCGGCGTCCAGCTTTCGGCGGACCGTTTCAGCGTCGCCGCGGACGCGAGCAAACAACTCCATGCCCGCCGTTTTCGCGCTGGCGGGGGAATAGACCAGGGTTTTCTCGCCGCCCGTGAGCCACCGGCTGATTTCATCGCGCGCGATGCCGACGATTCTTACTGCTCTTTGATCCGGACCCAGGTGTAAGGACCGGCCTACCGCGTCCTGATTCGGCCAGAGCAACTGCGCGGCGGATTGGCTGACGATCGCCACCGGCGCTTCGGAGCGCGCCTCTTCGGACGTGAAGCTTCGTCCGCGCATTATGGGTATTTCGAACACCGTGAAGTATTCCGGCGAGACTCGATTGGACTCGATCTGGAGCCTGGTTCCTCCCTCGGCCGGCATCACCGGAACCATCGGCTTCCTGTTCACGGGAGCGTTCCGGCCCGCGGCCAGAATCTGGACGGCGGGATCGATGGAAAGCCGTTCCAGAACACGCGCCCTGGATTCTTCTTCAACCACCATCTCAATACTGGCTCGCGTACTGAGACCAGTATCCAAAGTCTCTATCCGTTTAATACCCCGAAGCAGAATCGCGGCGGTGATCAGCAGGAGCACGCAAACCGTGATCTGTCCGACCACCAGGGCGTTGCGAAGCCGGGAGGGGCGAAACTCACTGCTGAAATCGCCCCTGGCCGCCTGCATGACGTTGGTGCGCGTGGCCTGCACCGCGGGAGCCAAGCCGAACAATAACGCCGATACGAGAGCTGCGGCCAAACCGAAACCGAAGACACGAAGGTCTAACGGTAACGACGGGATCCTGGTGAGCACACCGGCTGCGATCCCAGGCGGCAGCGTCCGAAACAGCACACGTATGGCGAGTCCAATGAATGCCTGGGACAAAACGAAGCCAAGCGCCGCCGCCGGCAGAGCCAGAAGAATGCTCTCGGCAAGCAGCTGCAGGATCAGGCGGCCGCGTGTCGCGCCAAGGGACAGACGAATGCCGATCTCCCGCTGCCGGGACACGGCACGGGACAGCATCAGGTTCGCAACGTTGGTGCAACCGATAAGCAGGACCACCATGAAGGCAGCCAGGAGTACCGAAAACATCAGCACGTTCTTGGGATTGAATGGCTTTGTGGTCGCGCGAGAAACAAAAGCCGCTCCCGCCGCTTTCCTGTCATTTGGAGCATTCGCCGTGAACCGTTGCGCCCACACCGTGACGCCCGCTTGAGCTTGACGCACACCGAATCCCGATTTCAACCGGGCTACGATTCCCAGCAAACGGGGACGTTCGGGACCAAAGAGATGCGGTCCACTGTCGAAACGCGCGGACATGGTTAGTGGCGCCCAAAAATCGGTCGGCCTTGCCCCCAGGCCGTTAAATCCGGACGGCGCACCACCTACAACTTCGAACGGGTATCCTCGAAGCAAAACTTTCTTTCCTATGATGTGCGGATCGCCCGCGAACTGATTTTGCCAGGCGGAGTAACTGAGCACGATAACCGGCTCGCCTCCCGGAGCCGAATAGTCTTCGGGGAGCAGCGTCCGGCCTAGCGCGGCGCTCACTCCCAACATACGGAAATACTCTGCTGTAACCAGGATGCCGGATTCTTGGCGGCCATCCAGGCGGGCCCCCACACGCAGGTATGCAAGCGCCTCTGAATGCGCCGGGTTCTCCCGGAGAAACTCCTGAAATTCGGGCCACGTGAAGTCATGACCGTCGCCGGTGCGATCCGTCCAAAAAATCTCATACAACGAATATGGGTCGTGTACCGCGAGCGGCCGAAGGTAGAAGGCATTGAGGACAGTAAAGAACGCCGTGATGAGACCGAGTCCAAGCGCGATGGTGGCCACCACCGTTAGAGCGAAGACGGGCGCCCGGCGAAAACCGCGGATGGCGTATCTGGTATCCTGCCAGATCGTTTCGATGAGCCGGACTCCGCGAGCGTCGCGGCATTCGTCTTTGACTCGCGCCGCGCCGCCAAACTCGATACGAGCCAGGCGCGTGGCCTCCACCTCGCTCATGCCGGCCGCCCTGTTCTTCCGGGCTTGCATCTCGATATGAAAATCGAGTTCGTCCGCGAGATCCCGCTCGATCCGGTTACGGAACACGAGGGCGCGAACACGCAGCTTGAGATCGTTCCAGTTCATGCCATTCGCAAGACTCTGCCGATCGCCGCGGTGAGCCTCTCCCAGTCCTGGGATTCGAGTTCCAGTTGTCTACGTCCAGCGGGGGTCAGTTGATAGAACCGGGCGCGGCGGCCGAGTTCGGATACGCCCCATTCCGCTTTGATCCAGCCCTGATGTTCCAGACGATGCAGCGCGGGATAGAGCGAGCCTTGATTGACCTGCAGCACATCTTGCGAGATCTGCTGTATCCGCTCGGAAACCGCCCAACCATGCATCGGTTGTACCTGCAAGGTTCGCAGAATAAGAAGGTCCAGGGTGCCTTGGAGAAGGTCGAGACGGGGTCGTTGGCTCATAGTGTCGAAAGTCTACAACAACACGATACCTCGCATTGTTGTCGAATGTCAACACCAATCTACCGACGGGCTACATCTGGCCTTCGTCCGCCGATGGACCGTATATCGCCGGCACCGGAATATCATTGAGGCGCAGGTACACGCCCAGTTGCGCCCGATGGTGGATACAGTGATTCATCACGAAGCTGCGAATGCACGCGATCCGCGGCATCGTGAAGAGCGTCGTTCCAGTCTTCAACAGCGACCATGGCTTCAGCAGGTGCTCGTCGCTCGCTCCGGCGATGGCCGCTCGCGCCGCCTTCACGTTCTTGTCGAATATCTCCAGCAGTTCTTTTCCAGATGCCGCCACGGGAGGCTGGTATGGCGGCGCGCCGGGCGGGGCAATGTCGAACGCATCCTTCTGGACAACGTCAACGGTCCAACCCGTCATGGTCGCTACGTGCGTCGCAAGCGGGCCCATCGCAAATGACTTCGGATGCGGCTTCCAACCAAGTTTGTCATCCGGGATTCGCTCCAGCGTCGTGCGCGTGTTGGCCATCTCCTGGTCAAATTCGGGCAGTAAAGCATCAGTGATTTTCATAGGGGTTCCTTCCATCGGGAGAATCAAGCGTTTCCCCGCCATCATAGGCGAAGAATAGGCGAAATGTCAAGAGGAAACTTGACCCTGGATCTCGTGCGTCCAACGGTTAGGAGCGTGGTGGAGTTCAGACTCCACGGAAGGATGGCAAAATGTTGAAAAGAATAGGAATTCCGATATTTGCGGTACTGGTGCTCCTTGTTCTGATTAGCCCCGCACCGGCCAGTGCCCGCTCGCACTGGAGCTTCGGAGTGTCGGTCGGAGCACCCTACTATTACTATCCGCCGACGTATGTGTACTCGGCTCCTTATCCCTACTACGATTACTACTACCCTCACTCGTACACGTACACTTACGTCTATCCAAGCTACCGCTATCGCTACTACACGAGCTACGGGAGCGGCTGGCCCCGACATCACAGGCGATACGCGTACACCTACTACTACCGGTAGCCTTTCTCAATCCCACCAGTTAGTCACGAGCGCCCAGCCGCCAGGTTGGGCGTGTGCGTTTTAGATTCCTCTCAACGTTTCCCCCCTCCCCACAGTTACTATTTATGAACAGTGAATTCGAGGGAGCTCACCCTGGGGATGGCGGATTTTCGGCTCACAGCCGGCGAAACCGGCCAATCTGCCGGACTCGTGGCGCGCGCCAGGGCAGGCGACCTGGAAGCTTTCGACCAATTGATGCGCCTGCATGAAAGGCAGGTGCTGACCACGGCGTTGCGGCTGTTGGGAAATATGGAAGACGCGCAGGATGCGGCGCAGGAAACGTTTTTGCGGCTTTACAAGAACTTGAGCAGGTTGCCGGACATTCAGGAGATCAAGAGCTGGCTGTATCGGGTGACGGTGAACATCTGCAACGATACGCATCGGCAACGGCGGCGCAGGCGGACCGAGCCATTGAGCGGGCCCGATCCGATAAGCAGCCAGCCGGATCCGGAGCTGGCTTGGCTCCATCAGGAGCGTGGGCGCCTGGTGGAGATGGCGCTCGAGACGTTGCCGGAGAAAGAGCGGGCTGCGGTGGTCCTGCGGGATGTCGAGGGGTTGTCGACGCGCGAAGTGGCGGGGATTTTGGGTTCATCCGAAGTCACCGTGCGATCGCAGATCTGCGTCGCGCGGGCGAAGCTCAAGAAGTTTACGGACCGGTATTTGAGGAAGAAACTGTGAAAGAATTTGGGGACACTCCGGGCTCGCTTCTCGAAACTCTCCCAGACTGTACGCTCGCGCAGGCGTGTCCCCGAATTCTTTCACCTTTCCCTGAACTGAGGAAACGTTTATGAACTGCTCGGATTGGGAACAAGAGATCGCGAGCGAGGCGGCGAGTGCGGACCTCGAGGCGCATTTGAAGGAATGCGACCGCTGCCGGGAGTTCGCGCGGGAGATAGAACAAAATCGCGCAGCGCTGCTTTCGTTCGAGATACATCCAGCCGCATTGCATGCGGTGCGCCGGCGCGTGTTGCACCAGATTGAAGCAAAGAAGCGGCGGACGACGTGGTGGGCCTGGTCCGCCGTAGCTACTGCCGCGTGCGCTGCGATTCTTTGCGTGTCCTATGTTCGATCGTGGAAGAATCCAGCGCCGCCAAAAGTCGCGCCCATCGTGGCGCAGGCGGCGCCGCCTGCGAATCCTGCTCCTAGAGCTCACCGTCCGGCGCGCCACAAATTCGGGCCGGCTCTTGCTGCTCACGCGGTGAGGCCGGCCCAGAAAACCGAACCACTAGTAATCAAGATGCTGACGAACGACCCGAACGTGATCATCATCTGGCTGGTAGATCCAAAAGGAGACTCATTATGAAGAAGTTTTTTTCCATTGCCCTGGCCGCCTTGCTCTCTGCCGGGCTGATGATCGCACAGGAGCGGGTGACTAAAATAATTTCCATCAAGAACGGAAATTTGCAACAGATCTTTCACACCATCAGCACTCTGTTGGCCGGAACGGGCGTGCTTGCGAGTTCCGACAACGAACATGTAATCCTCAGCGGTCCCAAAGACGCGGTCGCCAGTTTCGAAGAAATCGCCAAACAGCTCGATGTTGCTAAGAAGAACGTAGAGACGACTGTGTACATGATCGTTGCCTCCGCGCAATCCGGGAACGCCGCGCCGCTGCCACCAGAGTTGGATCCGGTGGTCAAGCAACTGAAGAGCCTGTTCTCGTACAAGGGCTTTAAACTGTTGGACAGCTTCGTGCTTAGATCGCGCGACGGGCAGGCGGCAGATACTAGTGGATTTGTGTCGGCTCAAGAAGGCGCCGATAAAATCGTTTACAACCTGAGGTACCAGCGAATGGGTGTGCAACCCGCTGAGGCCGGCCATCTGATTCGGTTCGATGGTCTAAAATTCGGGCTTCGCGTGCCGGTTTCAAAGGTGCCTGCCGGGTTTCAATCTGGCGTGGCCCCGCAGATCAGCTACGTCGAGGCCGGAATCTCCACTGACGTGGATGTTCCCGAAGGCAAGAAAGTGGTGGTCGGCAAAACCAGCGCCGTGGAAGGCCCCGATAGCGCCCTGATTCTCGTGATTTCCGCTAAAGTAGTGGATTGAAATCCGTTCAGCTCGTCGCGCCCCGCACGCTGGAAGTTCGCGAAATGCCGTATGCGGCCGATCCCGGCCCTGGCGAGATTCTCATCCAACTGCGCTCGGTAGGGATCTGCGGCAGCGACATGCATTGGTACCTCGAAGGCAATGTTTACGGCTATCCGGCAGCGTACCCGCAGGTGCTCGGCCACGAGCCGGCCGGTGAAGTAGTCGCGCTCGGGAGCGGCGTGACGCATTTGAAACCCGGCGACCGCGTCTCCATCGAACCCACGGTCAGTTGCGGCCACTGCGAGTATTGCCTGCGCGGCCAGCACAACAATTGCGTGAGCGGCGTCTTCATGGGTTCGCCACAATTGCCCGGGCTGCTGCGCGAATACGCCACCATCCCGGCCCACAACGCGACGCCCGTCCCCGCCAGCTTCAATTACACCCAAGCGTCCCTGATCGAGCCCGTGGCGGTGATCATGCACATGCTGGAACTGGTCGACATTCATCCTGGCGACACAGTGGCCGTACTCGGCGCGGGACCGATGGGACTGCTGGCTGCCGCAATCGCACGCCACGCCGGCGCAACGCAAATTCTGGTGGCCGACAAGCTGCCGCATCGCATCCGTATGGCACAGAATCTTGGCGCGACCGTGGCCGTGCCCATCAGCCAGTTTCGCGACGCCGTGCTGGACAAGACGCGCGGTCGCGGCGTGGATGTATCCATCGACGCAGCCGGCGCTGCTGAAACCATCAACACCGCGCTGGCTGTGACACGCATGGGCGGCACGTTCGTGCTGATCGGCATTCCCAATCACGTTCCCGTGGCGGTGGATCTCTACAGCCTGCAAGCCAAGGAGATTCGCTTCCAGCCCGTCAAGCGATCGAACCACCGCGCGCAGCCCGCCATCGCGCTGCTGGCCGCCGGAGCGATCCCCGAAGCGATCGTCACGCACCGGGTCTCGCTCGAGCAAGCGCCGGCCGCCTTCGAGATGCTCGCCGAGTATCGCGACGGCATAGGAAAACTAGCCGTGGAATTCCCGGCATAACTCATGAACCGCTTCCTGGCCATCGACCTCGGCGCCGAGAGCGGTCGCGCGATCCTCGGCACGCTCGACAACGGCAAGCTCACGCTCGAGGAACTGCACCGTTTCCCCAACACGCCCGTGCGCCTCCCCACCGGCCTCTATTGGGATACGCTGCGCCTGTTCCACGAAATCCGGCACGCGCTCTCCGTCTGCGGCCGCGAACGGAAGATCGGTCTCGACGGCATCGGCATCGACACCTGGGGCGTGGATTTCGGACTCTTGGGCGCCGACGGCGCGCTGGTCGACAACCCGCGCCACTATCGCGATGCTCGCAACAACGGCATGCTCGAAAAAACATTCGCGGTTGTGCCGCGCGAGGAAATCTTCGCTGAAACCGGCATCCAGTTCATGCAGCTCAATACGCTGTATCAGCTTCACGCTATGAAACTCGCCGGCTCGCCCGCGCTAGCAGCCGCCGACAAGCTGCTTTTCATGCCGGACCTGTTCAATTACTGGCTCACGGGCCAGGCGCGCGCGGAGCTGAGCATCGCCAGCACCTCGCAGTTCTACAATCCGTCGACGAACCGGTGGGCCGCGGGGCTGCTCTGGCGCCTGGGTTTACCCGAGCGGATTCTTCCGGAAGTTATACCATCCGGCACGCGCCTGGGAACGCTACTCCCCGAGATCGCGGAATCGTGCAGGCTGCCGGCGAACGTTCCCGTCTACGCCACCGCATGTCACGACACCGCTTCCGCGGTGGCCGCCGTTCCGGCCGAAGGCGACGATTGGTGCTACATCAGCTCCGGCACGTGGTCGCTCATGGGCGTCGAGCGGAAGCAGCCGATCGTCAACGATCATTCACTCGCGCTGAATTTCACCAACGAACTCGGCGCCGGCGGAACGATTCGCTTCCTGAAAAATATCGCCGGTTTGTGGCTGCTGCAGGAATGCCGCCGCGCGTGGGCGCTGGCCGGCCGCGAGTACAGCTACGAAGAGCTTTCCCAACGCGCAGCCGCCGCACAGCCCGCCGGTTTCACCATCGATCCCGACGCATTCCCCGAACCCGATCGCATGCCCGACCGCATCGCCGAATACTGCCGCGCGCAAGGCCATCCAGCTCCGGAACAGCCCGGCGCCATGTCCCGCTTGATTCTCGAAAGCCTCGCCACGACCTACCGCAAGGTGCTCGACAATCTCGAGACGTTGCTCGCGCGCCGCATCCATCGCATCCACATCGTCGGTGGCGGCTCGCGCAACCAACTGCTCAACCAGCTTGCCGCCAACGCCTGCGGCCGCGTCGTCGTAGCTGGCCCGACAGAAGCGACCGCGGCCGGTAATGTGCTGGTGCAGGCAATCGGTGCAGGCGCCATCGCCAGCGTCACCCAGGCGCGCGAGATCGTCCGGCGATCCTTCCCGCTTCAAACTTACCGACCGGAGCTAAAATAGAAGCGTCGGGTTCTCGAAGTCTTTCCCCGTCTCACCTGAGAGCAACTCATGGTAACCAAACGCATTGGCATCCTCACCGGCGGAGGCGACGTCCCCGGCCTCAACTCGGTCATCAAGGAGGTCACTTACCGCGCCACCGAAAACAACTGTGAGGTTCTCGGCATACGGCGCGGATGGCAAGGACTGACGCACGTCAACCTGGATGACAAGAACAACATCGATCACTTCGTGCTGCCTCTCACACGCGACAACACGCGCACCATCGATCGCTATGGCGGAACGGTTTTGCACTCGAGCCGCGTCAATCCATCCAAAGTGCCCGCCCTGCCGGATTTCCTGAAAGGCGCCGAGTTCCCGCACTGGCAAGTCGCCTCTAACGGAAAAACGTCCACGTTCTACGACGTGAGCTCCCAGGTGCTCCGGAATTTTGAACGGCTCAAGCTGGATTCGCTGATCGCCATCGGCGGCGACGACACGCTGAGCTATGCCGCCAAGCTGCACGCCATGGGCGTCAAGGTGATCGCGGTGCCGAAGACCATGGACAACGACGTCCGCAACACGGAGTACTGCATCGGTTTCTCCACCGCCATCACGCGCGCCACCGACGCCATCAGCCGCCAGCGGACCACGGTCGGCTCGCACGAGCGCATCGGGATTTTTCGCGTCTTCGGCCGTGACGCCGGTTTCACCGCCCTTTACACCGCTTACGTCGCCTCCATTCGTTGCTGTATCCCCGAGTACAAGGTGAAGCTCGAAAAACTGATCGATCTGCTGATCACCGACAAAAAAAACAATCCCAGCAATTATTGTCTGGTGATCGTTTCGGAAGGCGCCGAGTGGGAAGGCTATCAGGTGCGCTTGTATGGCGAACCCGATGCCTATGGTCATCGGAAAAAGGAGAACGTGGCCGAAGCCCTGAGCGACGAGATCAAGCGGCTCACCAACGAAGAGACCATCGTGAGCGATCTGACCTACGACCTGCGCAGCGGCGCGCCGGATTTTGTCGACAAATTGATCGCCTCCACGTTCGGCACCATGGCGCTCGAGGCTGTGCTCGACGGCCAGAGCGGGCTGATGGCCGCCCTGGTGAACGGCTGCTACGTCATGGCTCCGATGCCCGACCCGGCGCTCGGACCGCGCCACGTGGATGTGGCCACCATGTACAACACAGACCGCTACCGGCCCAATTACGCCAACAAGGCCGGCCTCCCGATCTTCCTGACGCGGGCCTAGCATGAACCGAGCCGCGACCGGCAGGGAGCGCTACCACGATGGTCTCAAGAGATAAGAATCGTCGCGGCGTGCGAAGAAACAAAGTTTTAGTAGAGTAAAGGCATTCTTGCTTGTGTTGTTTTCGCTTGCAAAGTCCGTCGTGGGGCAGGCATTTTTGCCTGCCGCCGGCTTTCAAGCCGGCGTGTCCGGTGGTTAAGAATCGTAAGTGATAAAAAAAGATTTCGTGGCACAGTCATGAGCCTCTTCCGCCGCCATCCTCCCCCGCTCCACACCATCATCCGTCACTTCAACGATGCCGCCGCGGACGAGCAAAACTTCCCCTCCACCATCGATCCGCGCATCTATCACGTCCAATTGCTGCTCGAATATTTCGGCGACTTGAACGGTAAACGCGTGCTCGACGTAGGCTGCGGCAAAGGCCGATTCGCGCGCGTGCTTCGCGAGCGTTACCCGCAGTCGTACATTACCGGCCTCGATCTGGCCGAAGCAATGCTGCGTCACGTCCCTTCCGGAATCGGCGCGTGCGCAGGATCCATGACAGCCCTGCCATTCCCGCCAGGCTCGTTCGATTGCGCCTACGCGACAGAGTCGTTGGAACATGCAGTCGACATCGATGCGGCCGTGGCCGAGATCTGCCGCGTCGTAAAGCCCGGCGGCCGCATCGTCATCATCGACAAAAACAAGCAACAATGGGGCCGGCTCAAGACACCGGAATGGGAAAAATGGTTCGACCGCCGGCAACTGCAGCGCTTGCTGGCGAAGCACTGCCGCCAAGTCTCCAGCCGCGAGATCTCATATTGGGAAGACGTCGCCCCGGACGGCCTGTTCCTGGCCTGGCTCGCCGAAAAATAAATCGGGGGAAAATAAATCGGGGGCAGTGCACTCAATCACCGTTTTCTCGCCTTCATTTCTTGGGCAACCGGTTGCCGATGAACTCTGAAATCCGGCTCGCGGCCGGCGGATCCAGGTTCGCCAGTACCGCCACCACGTAGCCGGACTCCGGATAAATCTGCAAATCGCCATTCATGCCCGGCGCGCCGCCGCCGTGGCCGAATGAACGGACTCCGTTCTCCAGGCGATCGCCGAATCCGTACGCGTACTTCCCGCCGCCCTGCGAATCCACTTTGCCGGTGGTCAACAACTCCGTATAGTGCGCATTCAGCAGCTTGTGATTTTCCAGCGCGTTCGCAAACCGCAGCAAGTCCTCCACCGTGGAATAACCGCCGCCCGCCGACGTCCCCCGCGGAGGCAATGTCTCGGTGTTCGGATGCCATCCTTCGCCGCCGCGCATCTTCGTATATCCGACGGATCGCTCCGTCACCACTTCGTCTTCCGGCAGCGAATCGCTGGATGTCATTCCAGCCGGCTTGTACACGTGCTCGCGGACGTAGTCGTAATAGCTCTGGCCCGAGACCTTTTCGATCACCAGGCCCAGTAACAGGAAGCCATAGTTGCTGTAGGCCCACTTGCTGCCCGGCTCGAACTCCAGCCCGCGCGTCCCGTACAGAGTGACGTAATCGGCGAGCGTGCGGAGTTCCTTGCGATGCGCGTCGAACTGCGGCCCAAAGAAGTCGCCCGTTCCGCCCGTGTGCGTCAGCAAGTGGTGAATGGTCACCTTGGTCGCGACATCTTTGTTCGGATAATCCGTGAGAAACTTGCCGAGCGGGTCGGTCAGTTCGATCTTGCCCGCCTGAACAAGCTGCAGGATCGATGTCGCGGTGAACATTTTGTTCATCGAACCAATGCGAAATCTGGTTCCGAGCTTGTTGGGAATCTTCTTTTCGCGATCGGCCAGCCCATGCGCGGCCGTGAAGATCGGCTTGCCGTTTTTCGCCACGAGGACCGCGCCCGCAAAACGGTCCGCAGCCGCGTCTTGCTCCAGCTTGGCGCGGAGCGCGGCCAGCAGTTCGCTCTCGCTTATGCTGGGCAACGCGAATTCGGGCGGCGTGGGGATGGCGCGCAATCCCAGTTGTTTGATCGTGTGCGGTTCTGCCTCGTCCACTTCAATGCTGAACCGCGCGTATTGATCGGAATTGCGCTCCTTCACCAGCCCGGTGAGGTGCGTCGCGGTCGACTCGTCGGCTTTCCTAAACTCGAAGCCGCCGGTCTGCTCGCGAAAGCGCGCTTGATTGGCCGGGTTTCCGTTCGGATAGTTTTCTTTCACGAATTTCTGCAAGGCAGCGCTGTCACTCCCGTTGAAGACGGCAAGCCAGGCCGAAAACTGGCGGCCGGCAGGCGTGCCGGGAACGTCGGCGGCCCAAAGCAAGGGAACCGCCAGCGCGGCGAGAAGGCGTGTTTGCATGTGCATGTCTCCCTAGACGTGATCGTACAGAATTCAGCCCATTGATAATCGGAACGAGGTACTATTCATCATATGAATATCAAATCGGTGAACCTGAATCTGCTGCTCGCGTTCGAGGCGCTGATCGAGGAGCGCAGCGTCAGCCGTGCGGCCGCCCGCATCGGCTTGAGCCAGCCGGCCATGAGCAACGCGTTGGGACGCTTGCGCGGCGTCTTCGCCGACCCGCTGTTTACCCGCACCGCCCGCGGCATGACCGCCACTCCGCGAGCGCTCGAATTGGCTGCTCCGGTGCGCAGCGGCCTGGCGCAACTGCGCGCCGCATTGGCCGAGCGGCCGCGCTTCGATCCCGCCGTCAGTACGCGCGGCTTCACGCTGGCAATGACCGACTACGCCGAGCTGATTCTGCTTGGACCGTTGCTGCGCCGCATGCAGAGCATCGCCCCGGACGTGCAGATCCTGGTCCGGCGCCTGGATCGCATCTTCATTCCGCCCGAAGCGGATCTGCGCGCCGGTACGTTCGATGCCGCCATCGGTTTTTTCCCGGAAGCCAGCGCGCTCGAGCCCGGCACCTACTCGCACGACCTGTTCATCGAGGAAAACGTGTGTCTGGCCCGCAAGGGACATCCGCTGTTGCGCAAGCGCCTGACGCTGCGCCAGTTTGCTTCGGCCAGTCACATCGCCGTTTTCTACCGCGCCGAGAGCCGCGGACTGATCGACAATATCCTGGCCGGGCACGGTTTGCGCCGCCGGTTGCTTGGCACAACCCCGCATTTCCTCACCGTGCCTCATGTCGTGGCCGCAAGCGACCTGATCGCGGTCGTGCCCGCCGGACTGGCTGCGCGCTTTCGCAAGAAGTTGGCCTTGGAGGTGCGCAAGCTGCCGTTGCGCCTGCCGCCGTTCCGCATGCGCTTGCTATGGCACGAGCACGCCGCCGAAGATCCGGCGCACCAATGGCTGCGGTCGCAGATTCTGGAATGTAGAGCCGGCGTTTAATTCTCGGCAACGATCAGCGCGTCCCACGGCCGAAGCCGCATCGACTGGCGGGAGCCGACGCTAGCCCCCGCCAGCACGTCCAAGCCAGCCCGATACGGATATGCGAACGTCTGCTCTTCACTCGAAAAATTGAAGTAGTAATGCAGAATCGCGCCCCGCCCGTTCCGGCCGTGCCGGACCCGGACCGCAAGGGGCAATTGCTGGTCCGGTCCGGCCAAGCCGGCTCGCCGCAGCGCGTCGCGGACGATCTCGCGCTGCAAAACGGACGTGACAACCGTGGCCTCGTAAGTCAGCGTTCCGCGCCCGAACCGATTCCGCGTGATCGCGGGGAACTGCCACGGTGGATCTTGGAATGAAACCAGCACCTCGGCGGAATCCGGCACAAGAAGCTCCTGCCAAACCGACCCCAGGTTCTCCTCTTGCGCGCCGAACGTGTCCGGAGCGAGCCGCGCGGGCTCGGCCAGGTTCGTGAATTCCTGATAATGGAAACCGGCCGCGGCGCACAGTGGCCCCGGCGCCATCACGTCCCGCACAGTGGAATGTTCGTTCGTAAAACCACTCTTGAAAGCCATCACGACGTGGCCGCCGCCTCGTACATATTCCGAAACTTGCCGCAAAACGGGTTCCGACGCGCTGTAAAGCGGCGGCACGAGCAAAACCCGATACCGCGCCAGATCGCCATTCCCCGCCTGCACGAAATCAGGCTCGATGTTGAGATCGTACAGCGCATCGTACATCTGCGTGAGCACGGATAAATACCCCACCCGATCGCTGAACGGCATGTAGCCGATCGCATTCGCCGAATCCGCGCTGAAAAGAATCGCGACCTTGTTGTCCTTCTTCACGTTCGCCAGTTCAGCCGCGGCCTTCTTCAGTTCGCGCGCGACGCCACTCACTTCGCCGTAAATTCTGTTCGGCTCCAGGTCGTGCGAAAGTACGCCTTTCCAAAAGGTCTCCTGCCCATAGTGCAGCGACGACCAGTGCCAGTACTCGACTGCATTCGCCCCCGCCGCCAGATTCGCAAACACCGCCTGGCGCAGTTGCCCGGGATACGGCGGATACTGCGTTCGCGAATCCCACCCGATAGTCTGGGCGTTCGTCTCGGTGACCAGATAATTCGTGCCTTTGAGCGAGCGAGCTAAATCGCCGTTCATCCAGATTTGGCGCGCGTCGAAGCGCTTCTGTGTTTCGAAATAGACGTTTTGAGAAACGATGTCCAGATGGCGCGCGATGGCCCATTGATCCAGGTTCGCGTGGATCCCGCCGCTGAAGTCGTGCGTGATGAACTGATCCGCCCGTTTGCACTCGTTGACGATCTTGGCCTGCATCCCCAGGTAGTCCGTCACGATGTCGTGCTGGAAGTTCTCCCATTCGAGCTTGTAGCCCGGATTGAGTATCCCGTTGCGCGGCGGCAGGTCGTCCCACGTGTCAATCAATTGGCCCCAGTACACCAAGCCCCAGATTCTGTTGACCGTCGCGGGCGTTTCGTATTTCCTCTTGAGACGATCCAGAAACGCAGCCGTAGTGTACGGCGTCACGGCGTTGCTTGGAAATGTTTCGTTATCGAGTTGGTAGCCGATCACCGCCGGATGGTTCCGGAAATGGCTGACGATCTGGCGCACGACGCGCTCGGCATGCGCCCGGAAGTGCGGATTCAGAAAATCGTAATTCTGCCGCGGACCGTAGTAACCGGGCGTCAACGCAGGCGGATATGTTGGTTCGTACGGATTCGCCAGCGGCGGCGTCGCGCCGTTGTGGGTCACCAGTATCTCGGGATGCTTCCGGTACAACCAGGCTGGAATAGAAAAAGTAGGCGTGCCGAGAATCACCTTGATGCCCGCCTGCTGCATGCAATCCAGTACGCGCTCCATCCAGGCGAACTCGAACTGCCCGTCGCGCGGCTCCCAACTGCTCCAGGTCGATTCGCCCACACGTACTAGATTGATGCCCGCCTTCTGCATCAATTCCACATCGCGCTCCAACCGCTCGCTCGGCGCATATTCGGGATAGTATGCGACCCCCAGAAGGATCGTGTCCATCTTGTCGGGAGCGAACGCTTGGAGCCCGCCCGATAAAAGCAGAATTACAGCCAAAAATTTGGGGACACTCCGGGCTCGCAACTGTGAAACGCTCATTCTATCCACTCCAGTAGGCGTGTCCCCAAATTTTGGTCGATACTGAGCCTCGCGCGTGAGCAAGCGGTTTTAGAAGTACAAATGCAGTCCAACCTGAAAGATGCGCGCCGGTTCGCGCGTCGCCGTAATCTTCCCGAGATTCGCGTCCGAAATCACGTCCGGAGCGTTGAACTGAGTGTGATTCAGCGCGTTGAACGCGTCCGCGCGCAGCCGCAGCCGGCCTTGCTCGCCCAGCGGAATCTTGAACTCCTTCTGAATCGAGAAATCCAGGTTGTTCACCGCGGGAGCGCGCGGGTTCGATATGAACCGCGGCGTTGTTCCGAACTCCAGGCCCGGCACGCCCGACCCGAAGTTGTGCACCAGATTACTGCTGTACGTGCAGGTTCCCGACCAATCGAAAGCCGCTGTGTTGAACCACTGTCCGATGGTTTGATGGAAACCCGATGGCAAGGGGTTGCCGGTCTCGTTCGGCCGCACCGTGATCATGCGCGCCGAGTTGCAGTAGTTGTAGCCGTAGTCGCTGATGCCCAGCGGCTCACCCGACGAAAGAGAATAGATACCGCTTACGCGCCAGCCGCCCAGGATGTGGCTCGCAGCCCCGTGGTTCAGGAATTTCTTGCCGGGACCCACCGGCAATTCGTAAATCGGCGCGATCACCAGCCGCGTTGGAACGTCGCCGGCGCTCACCGCACGCTCGTTCCTGCGGTTGTAGAAATCGGTGCCCGGACTGTCGAGCGATCCGAAGCCGCTCCAATCCGAGGACGCATCGTCGATCAACTTACTCCAGGTAAACGTAGCGAGCAGCGAGAATCCATTGGAATAACGCTTTTCGACCTTGGCCTGCAGCGCATGATAGACGGAGTTGGCAATGCCCCACCATCCCGCATAGACGTAGTCGCCGTAAAACCCGCCGAGCGCCGCCGCGTTCCCAGGCCCGCAATAAGGACTGTCCAGATCGCGCGCTCCCAGCCCGAACTTCGCGATGTTCTGCGCCGACTGCTGGCACACGTTGTAGTTGTATTGAATCGGCAGGTGCACGCCGTGGCTGCCCGTGTACGCAAGCTGAACAACGGTGTTGTTGCTGAGCTGCTTCTCGATCGTCAAGTTCCATTGCTGCACGGAAGTCGGCGACTGCTGCCGCGGAGTGTAAAACGAGTACGATCCGTCCGCCACGGCCAGCGGTGCGTCCACTTTGGGAAGCTTGAATGCCGGCAGATTCGAAATATAAGCTCCGGCCGGAATCGTCGTCTTCGCCAACACATTCGGTGACCCGGCGGCATCGCCCGCGCGCCCGTGTCCCCAATATCCCGGATAGCTGATCCCGTACCCGCCACGGATCACAAGACCACTTCGCGGGCTCCAGGCAAAACCGAATCGCGGCGCAAACTCCTTCCAATGCGTTTCAATCGCGCCCTCGGGCGCATTGATGCCATTCTGCTCCCAGACCAGGCGATAAGGATCGAAGTTAGCGAGTTGGTGGAGCGGCGATGTCCACGACGGATCGTACTGCCACCTCAACCCCATATTCAGCGTTAGCCGCGGCGACAACTTGAAATCGTCGTGAATGAACGCAGCGTCCGCCCAACCTCTGGTCTCGAGGAAATCAGTCTGAACCTGCACGCTGCTCGTGTTCAGGTATCCGATCAGAAAATCCGCAAACGGGTTGCCGGCGCCCTTTCCATTAAACGCAAAAGATCCGGTCAACTGGTTGGGCTGTATATTGTCGATGCGAGCGCGCCGGATCTCACCGCCTATCTTCAACGTATGATGGCCGATCACTTTGGAAAGCGTGTCGGAAAACTGCATCTGCCCCGAAGGCTCGGCGAGCATCGCGCCGCCGCCGCCGATGCCCGTGTAGCCGCCGATATTGATCGTCGGTGCGCCGCATTTTCCGCCCGAATCCGGCAGATCGCATTTAGGAAAACCCGATACGCCAAAATCGCTGGGGCTCGAAACGCCGTAGCCGTTCGTCGTCCGAAGAGCGTCGTGATGGCTCAAACCAAAACGGAAGTCGTTCACCAAGGCTGGGCCAAAGGTATGCGTCCACCCGATCGACATAGCGCGATCGTTGATTCTCGAAAAACTGGTGCCTGCCTGTATTCCTCCGAACGCGGTTGAATTGTCAATGCGGATATGTTGGAAATGATACGTGCCGAAAAGTCGATCCCTCGAGCCGGCATACCAATCCACGCGCGGGTTGAACCGGTTGATCGGTGCGCTCGTCGAAAACACGCCGTTCCAGTAATCGACACCCGGCTGCCCGGAAGGCCCGCCGTTGCTGGCTGGATACATCTGCAGCAGCTTCTGCGCTATCGAGCCAACCGGCACGTGATTGCTCGGGTATGCTTGCCCCGTCCCCGGGTCCTTCAAAGTCGTGGTAACTGCCGAGAGATCTCCGCCGCGAAACGTCCCGTTGGGCACCAGGAGATCCACTTGCGGGAAACTCGCAGGGCTCCGAATGCCCTGGGAATCCACAAAGTAGAACAGCTTGTCGCGCAAGATGCGCCCGCCCAGCGACCCGCCAAATTCGTTGTACCGCAGCGGTAGGCGCTTCGCCGCAAAGAAATTTCGCGCGTTCAGAGCATCGTTCTTCAAATACTCGTAGGCCGTCCCGTGAAGCTGGTTGGTGCCGGTCTTCGTCACCGCGGAAATCACGCCGCCGCTCACTTTCCCGTATTCCGCCGAGAATGCGTTGGTCTGGACGTTGAGTTCCTGGATGGCATCCACCGATGGCGAAACCACCGGACCGCCGAACACCACGGCCTGTACGCTCGTCCCATCCACAAGGTAATCGTCCATGCGCGGCCGGCCGCCGTTTATGCGCATGTTGTCCAAGGCGTACCCGCCGCCGCCGATCTGTTGCGTCACGCCAGCCGCTAGCGGAACCAGGTTCCACACGGACCGCCCAGAGCCGGACTGTACAGGCAAATCCTGAAGTTGTTTTGTAGTAACCGTCTGGCTGACATTCGATTGCTGTGTCTGAAGCAACGCCGACTCGGCCACCACGGAGACACTTTCGGAAGCCTGTCCTACTTGAATGCTCAGATCCACTTTCGGATTCGCGTTCACTTCCAGCGTCACGCCCTTCACCACCGCGGTCTTGAAGCCGGCGAGTTCGGCCTGGATGTCATAGACGCCCGGGTTCAGACTGCCCGCCGAATAAACGCCATCGCGATTGGTCGTGAGTCTCGTCACAACCCCCGTGTTCATGTTGAACACTCGGATAGCCGCGTTCGGTACCACGGCGCCGCTCGAATCGGTAACAGTGCCGCTGATGGTTCCAAACAATCCTTGCGCGTTCGCCGATGTACACAGGAGCACGGCGAGCCAGGCTACGTTCCTAAAGGTCATGCAGAACCTCCTTGGTGCTTTCATCGATCATCCTCCGGTCAGGCCAACCGGGGAAGGCTATTTGAGCTACCTCACCTGTTAAGAGCCCCCACTGGCCTGCTCCCGAGCCTCTTCCAGGACGGGAGGATCTGTTCCCGAATCCCGTGACCATTCGGGAAACGCTGATGTTCCAACGACTTGAGGCTCTGCGAAGCGTGCATTCGCGGAACCAATAGAACCCCGGATAACAGCCGATAACGCCGCCGATAACGGTTATTCAGGCGTATACTTGCAACAAGCAGGCAGCAGCGATGACCAAAGACGCTCGAAATGCGGCCTCGGGCCCGATCTCGCGCTACGAAATGCGCGATCAGCTCGCCAGAATCCTGCAGAGCCGTCATTTCAGCAAAGCCAAGAAGAAGAGCCGGTTCCTCGAGTTCGTCTGCGAGCAAGCGCTGCTGGGCAACGCCGACAAGCTAAGCGAATACGTCATCGGCGTGGATATTTACGAGCGCGGCTCGGAGTTCAATCCGCAGGAGGACGCTATCGTTCGCGTTCAGGCGCACGAAATCCGCAAGTCGCTGAAAGACTATTATGACGAGGAAGGCCGCGACGAGCTGTGGCGGATCGATCTGCCGCCCGGCGGCTACGTCCCCGTTTTCACCCGGATCTCCGAAGCGCGACCCGCGACGCCTGAGAGCGCCCCAGCGGCGCGGCGTCCCATGTGGCGAACGTGGCCGGTGCTCGTCCCGTCGCTAGCATGCGTTATCCTGGCGGGCTTGCTCATCCGGGAGCGCATTGTAGGAAAGCGCCCTGGCGCCGAGCTCGCCGGATTGCCTGAATCGGCAACCTGGTTTTGGCAGCCGTTTCTACCGCCCGCCGAACCGCCTCTGGTGGTGATTCCCGTCCATCCGCTGCTGCGCGCCGCGCACGATGGCGACAGCCCGGCGACTTTGGCGCACGGACAAGTGATCCCCAAGGACGACTTGCCCGAGTTCCGTGACACCATCCATTTCCGCGAACTCAAAGAATTCCGCTTCGTCCCCAACACGACGGACTTCACCGCCGTCGGCGAAGCCTTGGGACTCATCAACTTGTTCGACCTGTTCGCCAAGGCCGGACAAAAGGTCCAGGTCAAGCCCGGCCGGCTGGTCGACTTCGAGCAGATCAAGCGCAGCAATGCCGTGCTGTTAGGCGGCAATCAAGCCTGGAGCGGCCGGATATTCCTGTATCCGGGGGGATTCGAATTTCACGCGGGCGTCATTTCCAACAGAACGCCGCGCCCCGGCGAGCAGCCCTCGTACAAACCCGAGTTCGACCCAGTGACCAATAGCCTGAGCCGCGATTATGCGCTGGTCCTCATGCTGCCAAACGAGCACCGCGATCAGCGCATTCTGCTGGTCTACGGCATCTACACCCAGGGATCGCAAGCTGCCATCGAGTACATCACCAACACCGAGCACCTCGTCGAACTCCGCAAGGCGCTGGCCCCGGACAACCGCGCAGTCCCCAAATTCTTCCAGGCTCTGCTGTCTACGACGGTTGAAAATTACGTCCCCGGCAAAGTCTCGCTAGTCAGCACGCGCATCATCCCCGAGTAATCTGGAGGCATTCGTGCCTGTGTTGCTTGTCTCTTGCGGGCGGGCATTTCTCCGTGTATCCGGCTTGCACTGTTCATCTTGTGGGGGGGCGGAGCTTCGCGCTAAGGATTGTTTCGAAGCGTCAAGATGTGCTCTCCGGAGCTGTTGAGGGGCAACTCCGAAACCTGCGCGAAGGAAAGCGTCCGAACTGTCTTCCCGCTTCCGACGATTGAAATCAGTGTTGCTCTAAGAGGGTTCGTGTCTCGGCCGAGTGGAATTCGATTGAACAAATAAACTCGACACGGCCCACGCATGGCAGAGGACTCGAAGACAATAGCGCCGTCAGGACTCACGGGATAATCCTTGCCCTGTACGTGAACGCTGAATCGCTCTGGGGACGATACGAGCAGCTTGAGCCGATGTTGCGCCGGCATCATCACCGGCGGCATCCTGTACGCACAACTGCTCGTTGCAATAACCGCGCCGACGGCGACCACAAGAATACCTGCACGTATCATGCTCATGTCTCCATGCTCATGTCTCCATGCTCATTGTATACAGGTATCCTGTAAGAAGCATCATGAACGTACCCAACGTGTCGCTTCCCCTGCAGGAACGCGTGGAAGCGCAGGGTCATTTGATTGACTCGCACATCATGGAGCAGATCTTCGACACCGTGGTCGAATACCACGGGCGCTTCGAAGTGGAACAATTTCGCATTGGCCGCACCAATAGCGAACCATCGTACCTGCGCCTGAAAATCGACGCCGAAGACGCCGATTCGATGCAGCGTATGCTCTCGCAACTCCTGGGACTCGGTTGTTCCATGGTCGATTCGGGCGACGCCGAGCTCGGAACCGTCGAGCGCGACTGCTGCGCCCCCGAAGATTTCTATTCCACCACCAACTACCGCAGCTACGTGCGCCGCAATCAACAATGGGTGGAAGTGCAGAACCAGCGCATGGACGCGCTCATCGTGGTGGAAGGAAACGAAGCCTGGTGCCGCCGGCTGCGCGACATCCGCGCCGGAGACCAGGTGGTCACCGGTATGCGCGGTATCCGGGTCACGCCCGAATCCAAGGAGCGCGACCGCCTGTCGTTCGCCTTCATGAGCAACGGCATCTCCTCCGAACGCCAGGTTGAAACAGCCGTGAAACAGACGGCGGCGCTCATCCAACACGTCCGCTCGGCCGGCCAGAAAATTGTTGCCGTGGCTGGGCCGGTGGTCGTCCACACAGGCGGCGCCACCGCGCTTTCCAAAATGATTCGCGCCGGATACGTCAACGCATTGCTCAGCGGAAATGCGCTGGGCGTCCACGATATCGAAGCCGCGCTCTACGGAACCTCGCTCGGCATCCGCCAAAGCGATGGCCGGCAGGAAGAGCACGGCCATCGCAACCACATGCGCGCCATCAACGCCATCTATCGCTGCGGCAACATTCGCGGCGCCGTGGAAAACGACCGCCTGTGCAGCGGCGTGATGTACGAATGCGTGCGCGCCAACGTGCCCTTCGTGCTGGCCGGCAGTCTGCGCGACGACGGCCCGCTTCCCGACACCATCACCGACATGAATCAGGCGCAGGACGCATATGCAGAAGAGCTGAAAGGCGCGGGCCTGGTGCTCTGCCTCGGCTCCATGCTGCACTCTATCGCCGTGGGCAACATGCTGCCAAGCTGGGTGAAAATCGTGTGCGTCGACATCAATCCGGCCGTCGCCACTAAGGTGAGCGATCGCGGCACCGGCCAAGCCGTCGGCGTCGTCACCGATGTTGGCCTTTTCCTCGATCTGCTGGCCAGAACCTTGATCCCCGCCCAATGAAACGCCAATACACGGATGCACACGCTCGCGCTGGTGTCCACGCACGCTTGCCCGAAATCGAGACTTGGCCGAACCAATATCCCGGTTACGAAATTCAGATCGTCATGCCCGAGTTCACTTCGGTCTGCCCGAAAACCGGCCTGCCGGATCATGGCGAAATCACGCTCTACTACGTCCCCGACAAGCTGTGCCTCGAGCTGAAGTCGCTCAAGATGTACATGCTGGCCTACCGCGATCTCGGAATCTTTCAGGAAAATGCCGTGAACCGCTTTCTCGAGGATGTGGTGAACGCATGCCGTCCGATTTCGGCGACCGTGATGGGCGAATTCACGCCGCGCGGCGGAGTCTACACCAAAATCACCGCGACCTGGAGCAGGAAACGTGGATCCAAAAAGTGAAGAGCTTGCCGCGGTCATCGCGGAAATCCGCCAGCGCGTCCGCGCGCGCAATCCCAACGGCGACGATCTGTCGGGCGTCGCGCTCCCGGATCTGACCCCGCTCCTGCACGCGCGCGATCTCGCCGAAGGCAAGGTTGCCAGCATCGGTACAGTGAATCCGCGCCGGCCTGGATTGCTGAATTCCATCGCTCAAGGGACGAAGCGGCTGGTAGCACGCGCACTCGACTGGCATGTCCGCGAGCAGGTGGAGTTCAATCGCGCCGTGATCGGCTGCGTGCAATCCACTCTGGAAGCGCTCAACGAGTGTAACCGCACCATCGTGACGGTTTCGGCGCGAATAAATGAGTTTCGGAGCGACGCCCAGCAGCTCATGGACATCCGGGCGCATTGGGCCGAATGGCGCGCGGAATGGGAGCGGAAGCTGGCGAGCAACGAAATCCAGTTTCTGCGAAGCGTCGCGGAGTTGCAGGCCGCTTTCCAACATCGCGTCACTCTGATGGACGCGAATTATCGCGACCAGGTGAAGGCACAGCATGCGGATTTCGAAGCTTCACTGAAACGCGGCACGGACCAAATCCAACAGCGGCTCTGGGCAGATCTGGAAGCCATCCAGAAGCGCTTCTGGGAAGACATGCGCCAGATACGCGGCGAATACGAGGCCATCATTCACGCCGAGCTGCGGCTGTTGCGCCAACGATCGTCTTTGACGAAAACCGTGGAGCGGGTTGTCGAGAGCGCCCCGCCGGAATTCGAAAACATCGACTGGCTGAAGTTCGCCGAGCGCTTCCGGGGCTCGGAAGCAGCCATCAAGCAGCGCCAGCAACTGTACGCCGCACGATTCCGCGACGCAACCAACGTCCTCGACATCGGCTGCGGGCGCGGCGAGATGCTCGAAGTTTTCCGCGAAGCCGGAATCCGCGCGCTTGGCATCGATCTGAACGACGACTCCATCGCGTTGTGCCGCGCCAAGCAACTGCAAGCCGAAAACGCGGATCTGTTCACTTACTTGAACGAACTGCCCGACGCCTCGCTGGGCGGCGTGGTTTGCTGCCAGGTAGTGGAGCATCTCCCGCCGGAACGCCTGCCGGAGATGATCCGCCTGTGCCACGCCAAGCTGCGCGCTGGCGCGCTCCTGGCCATCGAGACGCCCAATCCGGAATGCCTTGCCATCTTCGCAACGCATTTCTATCTCGATCCCACGCATCGCCACCCGATTCCGCCGGCGCTCATGAGCTTCTACCTCGAAGAGGCCGGCTTCGGACGCATCGAAATCGAGCGGCTCAGCCCGGCAATCGAGAGTATGCCTTCGCTCGCCGAACTACCGGAAGCGTTCCGCAAAGAGTTCTTCGGAAGTCTGGATTACGCGATCTTCGGGGCCAAGCTGTGAGGCTTCATCGCTGCTTGATCGGCGCGGCGTGCATCGTAAATCTTCTGGCCCTCGATACCTCGAAGCTCAAACCGCAGGGCCATGTGAACGATTTTTCCAATACGCTGGACGCTCCCGCTCGCGCGCAACTGGAACAGTATTGCACGCAACTGGAACAGAAGTCCGGCGTTCAACTGACCATCGTTCTCGTCGAGACCCTCCAGGACGAGCCCATTGAAGACGTATCCGGCCGCCTCCTCCGCGAGTGGGAAATCGGCAAGAAGAACGCCGACCAGGGCATGCTTGTGTTGCTCGCCACCGGTGACCAGAAGGAGTACGCAGAACCCGGCGCAGGTCTGGCGGCAGTGATGCCCGGCGATCCCGCTGGAAACGTCCTGCGCCGCGAGCGCCCAACGCTCCACTTGGACAGCCACGGCCAGGCGATTTTCGCTGCCGTACAAGAAATTGGAGCGCGGATCGCGAAAGCGAAAGGCGTCACCTTGGACGCGCAGCCGAGGAAGGGAAGCTGGTTCGGCCCGGCCGCCATCATTCTCTACATCTGCATCGCGGCCTTCATCGCTGGTTTGGCGGTGATCCTTCCCGGCGTCGCCAGGATGGTCTGGCAAACATTCCTGTCTCCCACAACCTGGTACATCCTCATCACCGTCGCGGCCATCGTCGTCATTCTTGTATTTATTGGCGAGGACCGCGCGGTGAACATCTTCGGAGCGAATGTCGTTTCTTTCTTCGAGAGCGCCTGGCCATTGCTAGCCATGCTCCTCGCGTTCCTGTTATTCACGACTCGAGGCCACCCACTCAGGTTGATCGTCGGAAGCGGCGGCAGACGCCGTAACTGAGCCGCGACCGGCAGGGAGCGCCACCACCAAACCCGACCTACATCAGCTCCTCATACAACTCTCTCTGCCTCAGCGCAACCACATCCCAATCGAACCGCGCCTCAACGGTCAACCTTGCCTGCCGTTCGACAACCTGACGCTTCGACGGATCCCCGATCAACTCCCGAATCCCCTGCGCCATCTCCGCCGCCGTGCTTGCGACAATCACGTCGCCGCCCGGATTCAGATCCAGTCCGTTGATCCCCGCCGGCGTGCTCACAATCGCTTTCCCCATCGCCATCGCCTCCATGATCTTGATATTTGTTCCAGCAGACGCCAGCAGCGGAGCCACCACGATGGCCGCGCGCTCGTAAGCCGGCCGCACATCGGCCACGAAATCTTCCACTTCAAGACCCGGCTGCGCGAGATCCACGCGCACGCGATCCTGATAGCGGTCGACATAATACTGCCGTCGCGCGCCCGCGATGATGTGCAGCGTCAAGCCCAGAGACCGCAGTTGCGTCCACACTTCTCTCAGAAAAAAATCCACCGCCAGCAGATTCGGCAGATGCGCGAAGGAACCGATGAACAGCAGCCGCCTCGGATCGGGCGCTGCCGAAGAAGGCCGGAAGCGTTCCAGGTCGACGCCGTTCGCAAGAACCCGCGTCTTTGACGGCTGCAAAGTCAGCGCGCGGTCTTTCTCCGACATCGTGACAACGCGGTCCACCTCGCGCCAGGCGGCCTTCTCGAATGGAATCCAGCGCTGCAATTGACGCCGCAGCTCCCAGTCGTCCCCTTGCGCCAGAAGCTGCTGGTAAAGATCCAGCGTTACGTCATGCTCAACCAGGATCGTTTTGGCCGGCGCGCAATCCGCCGCATATTGCGCCATCTGCGTGAACTCCAGTTGCCCAACAGCAGGCTTCCATTTCCGCACCGTCTGGCGCAGCGCAGCGTGAAAAGCGGGCGAGTCGAACTCTTCTACAACATCGGGCCTGTCGCTGGAAGGCAGCAGATGCGTCCCGGCACGTTTCACCAGCACAACTTCGCAACAGATCTCCAGCAACTCGCGCGGCGACTCGCGAGGATCGCTTGCGAACGAGACCAGCACCTGATCGAAATCCTCCGCCGCGCGTCGCATCAGGTTGTACATCCGCACCGCGCCGCCATGCGCCAGCGGAAACGGCAAATAAGGCGAAGCGATCAGCACCACTGGCCGATTACGTGACGCACAGCCAGGCACGACAGTAACCGCCCCACTGCCAATCGCCAAGATATGCTCCGACCCAAACCGAGCCGCGACCGGAAGGGAGCGCTCCGCAATAACCCAAAAAGGCACCCGCCAAGCCTCTGCCAACGCACCCATGGCCGCGACGTTCGGAGTCTGCCGTGCGCTCAACAAATTCAACCGCCGCACAGCCTCGCCCCACAACCGCCGAAACACCCGCGGCTCGCCAACGGCGCGCGCCAAAAACCGCAAATAGTGCAACTCCAAAATCCGATCCAAAAACTCGCGCGAATAGTATTTCGAAGTTGTCGTGCGGTGCCGATGCACCACACACGCTCCGGCAACGAACACCGATGGCCAGCCCTGCCGCCACCCGCGAAAACCGAGATCCAGATCTTCGACGTAAGCCGGATCGTACACCTCTGCCAGACCGCCCAGCGCGCGCAACTTAATCGAATCGAACAGCGAACATCCGCCACTCCCATACAGCACGTAACTCAGATCCTCCCCTGGCCAAGGCAGATCGCAGCGCACTGGAAAATCCTCCCGCTTTCGATCCGCCGCAAACGGCATCACAGCCTTGCCCGTCTCCTCCCGCCGCGCGCCTTCCGGGAAAAAAATCTGCGCGGTAGCGCAAAACAGATCCGGAACCCGGTCAAAGGCGGCCAACAGCGCCTCAAAGAAACCGGGTTCGATCGACATGTCGTTGTTGAGCAAACAAACATGTGAGTAGCGCGATCGCCGAATGCCCGCATTCACCGCGCGCGCAAACGCCAGCGGCTTCTCGCTCTGCTCCAGCACGATATCCGGATAATCACGCCGAAGGAACTCTGCTGTCCCATCGTCCGATCCGTTATCCACCACGATCGTCTCGCCGCCCGCAAGCCGAATCTGCCGAACCGTCTCCGGCAGCAGCGCCGCAAGCAATTCTTTGCCATTCCGCGACGGAATAACCACCGACACCCCGCGCGGCCGCGATTCCGGCTTCACCTCGCGCACGGCAGCACCGCCAGACATCTTCAATACACTCGCCGCAACCCCAGCCAGTCTCGCCAACAACACGAGTAACGGCCGCCGGAACGCCCACGGATGAACCAGCCGCCATAGAAATGTATAAGCGACGCCACCCGGCGAAAATTCCCACACGAAGAAATTGCGCGTCCTCCACAACGTGTGCCGTAGAATCGTCCCCACCGACCGCGGCCGCAACATGAAATGCCCGAAATTCTCGTTGAATGCGATGAAGTTCCAGGGCGAGATCAGAAACCCGATCAGCCGCATCCGCCAGTAAGGCATGCGCGGCTGCAAAATCACCCCGGAGAGCCGCACGCGTTTGCCGCGGAAGTGCCACCGGCACATCGCCAGGTTGTCCCGCAAACTTCGCGATAGAGGAAACGGAATCCAGCGCGCGTTCTCCGGCGGAAATTCGGAAACCACCACCAGCGGCAGCTCCGGAAAGAGCGCCTGCATGTGCTCGATCGCCGTGGGAATCAGATCCTCGGAGCCCGACGCGAAGAGGACCTTGACAGCCTCGCTCAAACTTTTGCTCAAATCAGGGCTTGCCACCGGGCGTCGAACGCGTGATTCTTGCGATCGTCCCACAGGCTCAGCGCTTGCAGGCAGAACGCCGTCGAGACCGGGTTCACGTACGGTAGCGCCTCGCCGCCTTTGCGTCCGAATCCGAATCCGCCGCCAATGCGCGGATCCTCGGAACGAAGCTGGAATTTCGCCGCTTCCTCGGCTTCGCGCGCCGCCGCCGAAGCGTCCAGCGGAATCGCAGCCAGGCTCTCTCCGTACAGCCGGACGCGCAACAGTTGCGCGTACACGTCCGACCGCGCGAACGACGGCGCGATCTCGCCCAGATAAGCAGCCATCCGCTCGATCCCGGCGTGGAAAACTTGCGCGCATTCCGGCCGGCCCAGCGCAGGCAGCAATCCCTCCAGAAAATATGCGTACGCGTGCAGCCGGTCCATCACCTTCTCGAGGCTTGTCTCGCCGGGCAGGAAATCGTGCTCGTTTGCGATCGCGCTCTCGACAGCGGACTCATAAGCGCGCAGAAAATCCATCTCCCCGGTCGCTTCGAAAAGTTCATGCCAGCACATGGCCGACTTCAACTGGTAACACCCCGGACTCGCCGACCAGCGCCGCTCATAGGGCAGCGGGCGTTTCTCGGGCAACGAAAGAATAGGATAAATCGCGTCGCGCGCCCGGAAATCGGCCAACATCGCCCGGCCCGCCGCGATCGCCGTGTCGCGAAACCGCGCATCCTTCGAAGCGCGCCAGGCAGCCAGCAACCCCCGCACGATGATCCCGCTATCGAAAAAATACGCCAGCGCCACAGGCGGCTGGTCTCCGTTCATCGAGTGCTCGAAAGGAAACGCGCCGAGCGTCGCATCCCAAGCCGTCGAAGCAAGAAATTGCGCCGCGCGAAGCGCCGCTTCCCGGTATTCGGTCTGACCCGTCCGCTGATCGAGAAACAGCAGCGCGCTGACAGCGTAGCCGGTGATCTCGGTCGAAACTTTGGCGTTCTTGCCGAGGTCCGGCCGGTAATATCGCGCAACACCGCCGCTCTTCTCCTGTATCCCGGAATGAAGAAACCAGTGGCCCGCCCGTTCGAGCGACATACCCGTGTCTGTCAAATGAATCCCCACTACCGACGAAGAAACTCATTGTAGCAGGGGTCGGAAGTGGACGCTGGATCTAGTAGCTTGATCAAAAACCAACTCGAGCCGCCAGTTGAAACGCCCGCGGCCCGCCGGATCCAAATACCTGGGTAGCCCGGCTAGTGGGCTGGCCAAAAGCCTCGCCGGTCAAGTCGCCAGTATAGCCCGACAAGTTTGCTTTGTTGTACAGATTGAATACCTCGCCAATGAGCGACAAGCGCCAGCGCTCTCGAAACACGAATGACCGGCTCAAACGCAGGTCGAGCGAGTGATAATTCGAACCAAACGCGTAACGGTCCGGCAACACGATCTTGGCGATGCCTGCGCCCTTGGCATCCCGGCCGCCAGCGTAGGTTTGGTTGAATTGAGCGATCAGGCGCTCCAGCTCAGCGCGCCCCATGCCGCGATTAAATGCGTTCACCGCCGTTCCCGGCAGCAGGTCGTTTGTGGTCCCGTCGCCGTTGAAATCGATTCCGCCGACGTACGCGCTGAATGGTGGCGCATCCGAATACGAGAAGTTGATCCCGAGTTCAAACCTTCCGGGTAACTGACTCACGCCCGCGAGATTCACGATATGTGTGAAGTCGGTCGACAGCGGTCCGCGGTTTTCGAGCCATTTATCGTTATTGAACCCCGTGCCAACCCCGATTCCATTCGTGCCTGTGTTACTCGAATACGCCCATGAGCCCAGAAACTGAAATCCGCGAGAGAATCGCTTTTCGGCGCGGACAAGCAAGCCGTTGTAAATCGCTGCGGTCGAGGCTTGCTGCACGTCGATGGGGCCATTCGAGCAGACGGCTTGCGGGTCGTTCCGTTGTGCAGCGTTGCAACGCGAAATCGCCGGACCACGGGAACTGTTGAAATGATTCAGATCCGGACCCAGGCCGATATGTGTGAAATGCCGGTGAGCGAAATCCGCGCTCAACACGAAGTCCTTTGCGATCTCGCGCTGGATGCCAATGTTGGTATGCAATGCAGTGAAGTTCGGAACATCGGCGGAATTGATCCCGAACTGAGGGCCAAACAGGGCACTCTTATTAATCTGAATCTGCTGCACGGACTGATCCGAATTCGCTCGCGCTTGTATTAAACCGGTTCGAATCCCAGGCAAGCAAGCCAGTAGATTCGCACCCGTGAACTGCGTGGGCGTATTGGGGAAATTGAGTGCCGTCCCCGCTGGGACATTGGGAATCGCAGGCAAGCAATTGCCCAACGAACTCCCCGGATACGACGTGCGGCCCAATCCAGGTGGGCCGAGCAGTGCCCTTTCCGTGTCCAGATTGGTTGAAACCAGAAAGTCGTAAAAGAGGCCGCCGCCCGCGCGAACCACTGTCTTGCCGTTGGGCCAAGGCGCCCAAGCCAGTCCCAGCGCCGGCGAAAAGTTCTTCCACTGTTTGTGCGTAGGCGCTAAGCCGTCCTCGCCCAGAAGAGGGGCAAGCAATGCAGGCTTCCTTAGGTCGTAATTGCGGTCACGATCGACGTTCCAGCCCAATCCGTAGTTAACCGTCAGGCGGGAATGCACCCGCCAGGTGTCCTGAAAGAAGAGCCGCAGCGTGTTCCACCTTCGGACCAATCCGCCCCCTTCCTGCGGCACGCGCGGATCGCCGACGCCAACGTTCACAGTTTGGAGGGGAAGCGTGAGAATATCGTCCAGCGTACGGAACGCGGATGGCAGCGGAATCTGAAGTTCAGGCAAAGCGCGGGCGTTGTACGCGCGCACCTGGTCCGGCGAGAAGAGCGTTATCGACGCGGGCTCGTCGACTAACGTGAAATTTCCTCCGCGGTTATAATCCGAATCGATACCAAAGCGCGCGCGGTGCGTGCCACGCTGCCAGGTGAGGATATCGCTGAATTGAAAGCGCCGGGAAAGAGCGGAAAGGAAAAGAGAGCTGCCAACAGACAGTTCGGCCTGGGGAATGTTAATCAACGGCGCGCCGATTCCAAGACAACCGGGACAATCCCGCTCCCCCACGGCTGGTTCGCGCGAGCTGACGAAGAAGTAAGAAAAGCGCACATCGTTCACCAGCGTGGGGTGGACCACGCTCGTCAGTCCCATCAAGCTCTGGTCGGCCCAGCCCAACTGCCGGCTCCAGGTCGAAGGATAATTATTCGCTCCGGTTGCGGTGATGTTGGTCGACGGCGCCACGGCCAGGCTGCCATCGTGCGAGTAGCGCACGAACGCCGTATGCGCGTTGCTGATGCGACCGTCCAGCCGCAGGCTGAGCTGATCGCCGAAGAAAGGCGTCGGGTTGATACGGCTGAACTGCGCGAAATCCGGTGACAGCAGCGTCGTGGCCAATACGCCCCGCTGCTCGTTGCGCTCCCAGTTCGCAAAAAAGAAGAACCGGTCCCGCCGGATAGGTCCGCCCAACGCAAACCCGAATTGGCGGCGCTGGAAGAAAGGGTCCGGGTTGGCGGCATCGCGGTTCAGCGCCGGATACGCTGCCAGCTTGTGGTCCCTGAAAAAGTAGAAGCCGGAGCCATGCAGATCGTTGCCGCCGGAGCGCGTGACCACGTTGATCGACGCTCCCGCCGTGATCCCAGTCGATAGATCGAAGTTTACCGTGGCAACCTGAAACTCCTGTACCACTTCCTGAGAAAAACCCATCGACGATGCGCCTTGGCCCACCGCCATGATGCTGCCTCCATCCACCGTGACGAGCGTGCTGCGGCCGTTTTGCAAGCCAAGAACCGGAACGAAGATGCGATTATTCACGCCGCGGACCGGCGGCTGCACGCCCGGCTCGAGTTTAGCCAACTCTAGAAAACTGCGCCCGTTCAGCGGCAAGTCGTCGATTTGATTCCGCGTGATCACGCCGCCCACCGTGTGGGAGTCGTAATGCATCTGCGGCGCGGCTGCATCCACGGTAATCGATTCCGTCACTTCGCCCACGCGGAGCGCGAAGTCTGTAGTCGTGGTTGCTCCTGCTTCCACAGTCGCAGCGCGAACCATGCGCTGGAAGCCCGGCGCCTCGACGTTTACTTCGTATTCGCCCGCCAGCAGCGATGGAAAACTAAAATCGCCCTGTTCGGCGGTCACGGCAGTCCACGCGAAGCCGGTTGCCTGACTTGTCAGCTTCACCTGCGCGCCGGCAGCGGCCGCTCCTGACGGATCGCGAACCACGCCCGCAATTGTGCCCGTAGGCGACTGGGCCAGCGCACACACAGCCATCAAAAAGGCACAAGCCACCTCAGACGCGGCCCGAAGCATGAATAATTATAGATCACGCGGTTGTAGAATAGAGACTCGCATCTCGGTCCCCAACCATGATCGGCCAGCAGCTCGCGCATTACCGGATCGATTCCAAGCTCGGCGAGGGCGGTATGGGCGTGGTGTATTGCGCCTTCGACACCCACCTGGATCGCGCCGTGGCGATCAAGGTCCTGCGTGGCGACGCCACTGCCGATGCCGAGCGCCGGCGCCGCTTCGTCCAGGAAGCCAAGGCAGCTTCCGCGCTCAACCATCCCAACATCATCACCATCCACGACATCAACCGCGCGGAGGTGGATGGCGAGCTCGTGGATTTTATAGCCATGGAGTTCGTACCCGGCGAAACGCTCGACCAGCGCATCGGCCGCAAAGGCTTGGGCCTGGGAGAGGCGCTGAAATATGGCATCCAGATCGCGGATGCGCTGGCGCGCGCGCATGCTGCCGGCATCATCCATCGCGATCTCAAGCCCGCCAACATCATCATCAACGCCGACGGCCACGTAAAGGTGCTCGATTTCGGTCTGGCGAAATTGATGGAGCCGGAATCCTCGCCCGATGAGCGCACCCTCACGCTGAAGCACTCGCCACAAACTGAAGAGGGAAAGATTGTCGGCACGGTGGCCTACATGTCGCCCGAGCAGGCCGAGGGCAAGCGCGTGGATGCTCGCTCCGACATCTTCTCCTTCGGTTCCGTGTTCTATGAAATGATTACGGGCCGTCGCGCATTCGAAGGCGAGACCAAGATGTCCACGCTGGCGGCGATCCTGAACCGCGAGCCGGAGTCGCTCAGCGAGATTCGTGCCACGGTGCCTCGGGAAGTAGAGCGCATAGTGGCCCGCTGCCTGCGCAAGGATCCGAGCCGCCGCATCCAGACTATGCAGGATCTGAAAGTGGCGCTGGAAGATTTGAAAGAAGAATCCGATTCCGGAAAGCTGGTGTCGGGGATTCAGCAAGCGGCGGTTGCGCGGCCACGCCGGATCATCCCCGTGATTGCCGGAGCCATGATTCTGATTGGAGTCCTTGCGGGCGCGGCGTGGTGGTGGCGCTCGCGTTCCACCTCGCCGCCGGCAGGCCTGGTGCTAACACGGCTCACCGCGGACACCGGGTTGACCCTCGATCCAGCCCTTTCACCCGATGGAAAACTGCTGGCCTTCGCCTCAGACCGCGGCGGCGAGGGCAACCTCGACATCTGGGTGCAGCAAGTCCCTTACGGCAAACCCGTGCGACTCACCAGGCATCCGGCCGACGATCGCGAACCCGCCTTCTCCCCCGATGGACAAACCATCGCATTTCGCTCGGAGCGCGACGGCGGAGGCGTCTACACAACCTCGATTCTCGGCCGCGAAGGTGACGAGCGCCTGATCGCCCCGCAAGGCCGCCACCCGCACTTTTCTCCCGACGGAACACAGATCGCCTACACGGTCGGACATGGCGGCGGCGTGCTATTGGCCCCCGGTTCCGGCAGCATCTCCGGCGGCCCTCCCCGCCAGTTCCATCCGGAATTCTCCAGCGCTGCCTGGCCGGTCTGGTCGCCGGATGGCAAGCATATCCTGTTCCTTGGTCTTCGCGAGCCAGCACCGATTCCCCAAGAGTTCGTGGATTGGTGGGTGGCTTCTTTGGATAGTGGACCACCGGTAGCCACCGGCGCGCTACCTGCTTTGCATCGGCAAGGGTTTACCGGCGCTCCCCCTATCGCCGCCGAATGGTTGGCTGATGGGAGCCGCATCTTGTTCTCCGGTGTGCTCGGCGACAGCACCAATCTCTGGCAGGTTTCGATCGATCCCGCGACCTGGCAGATCACCGGACCAGCCCAACGCTTGACCTCAGGTGCTGGACTGGAACTGCACCCATCCGCCGTGGCTGGCATTGCTCCCGGAAATCGTACTTCACCACGCAAGGGATCGCCCATCACTCGCGTGGCTTTTGCCAGTCTAACGGCAAGCGTGAACATCTGGGCTCTTCCCTTGGACGCAAACCAAGCCAAGGTGACTGGCGAGCTTCAGCAACTGACCCGGGGCGCATCCGGCGACTTTATCCCTGCCGTCTCCGCCGACGGCGCCAGCATCGCCTTCGTCTCCAACCGATCGGGCAGCCACGGTGTGTGGTGGAAGGACCTGAAAACCGCCAAGGAAATCGCACTCGCCTCAGCGCCGGTGTCGTCCTCCTTCGGACCCCCGGCGATCAGCGCCAGCGGATCCTGGGTAGCCTACACGGTAAGGGAGGGCCCGCGTCGGCCTATATATGTGGTTTCGACTGCGGGCAACTCACCGTCGGGCATCCAAAAACTCTGCGATGATTGCGGGATTCCGATCCAATGGTCGGCCGACGAGAAAAGAATTCTGTATATCGTTACGGTGCCCGAAGTGATGCACAAACTGTTCTGGCTGGATCTCGCCCAACATTCTCAGACTGAGGTCGCCGTGTTCCGAACGCCTAGTCTCCTGGTGTTTCCTTCGCCGGATCTTCGTTGGCTGGCCCTCTATGACCACACCGGCGCCGGCCAGACCAAATTGTCTGTGTCGCCCGTTTCCGCGGCCGGCCGCTCCAGCGATCCCATTCCGCTGACCGATGGCCAGACCTTCAATGGATGGCCAGCATGGTCTCCGAACGGCAACCTCATCTATTTCCCTTCTGACCGCGACGGCTTTCGCTGTTTATGGGCCGTCCGCCTGAATCCCATCACCAGGCAGCCGGTGGACGGCCCTTTCGCGGTCGCCCACTTCCATGAAGCCCGCCGCTCCGCCATGGATGTATCGAGATCCGAACTCCGCATTTCCCTTGCGCGCGACAAGGCAGTTTTTCCCCTCAGTGAACGCACTGGCAACATCTGGATGGCGGAAATCGAATCACGCTAACCGTTCCCAAGTCAGCCACCACCCTCATGAACCTCCGCCCAATGGCCGCACAAGACGTACCCGCCGCCATGCACCTCTGCCGCGCCGCCGGATGGAACCAGTTGGAAGACGACTGGCGCGTCTTCTTTGATTCCCCAGGCAGCGGCGGCTTTTTGATCGAGAAAGACAGCAGCGTCGTGGGCACAGTCGCATTCATACGCTACGACGCGCTCGCCTGGATCGCCATGATGCTCGTCGATCCCCAACAGCGACGCGCGGGCATCGGCGCGCGCTTGATGGAAGAAGCGCTCTCCGCGCTCAGTAGTGCTCCGTGCGTCGGCCTCGACGCCACGCCCATGGGTCAGCCGCTGTATCGCCGCTTCGGTTTCGTGCAAGAATACGCCATGGTCCGCACCAAGGCGACCATCGACGCCGCCCGCTTTGGACAGCCCACAGGCCGCGCCCGTCCGATGCGCCTTGAAGATCTCTCCGCAGTCCTGCCGCGCGATCGCGAGGTTTTCGGCGCCGACCGCAGCCAACTCCTCGCCGGGCTTTTCTCTCGCTCTCCCGAATGCGCCTGGATCGTAAAGGACCCCGAAGTCCGCGGCTATTGCTTCGGACGCCCCGGCCGCCTCTATCGTCACCTGGGCCCAGTCGTCGCCGGCAGCCACGACACCGCCCGCGAACTCCTCGCGCATTGCTTTTCACAGCTCGACGGACATCTCTTCGCCATCGACGCGCCGATGCTCGACTCGGAGTGGATCGCCTGGCTGGAGTCCGTCGGATTCGCCCCAGAACGCCCGTTCGCACGAATGTTTCGCAGCCCCGACAAGCATCCCGGGACACCCGCGCGCCAGTACGCCATCACCGGCCCGGAGTTCGCTTGAGATGAAGATCTCCACGCTCGCGGATCTAGAGGAAGCACTCTCGCGCCCAACCGAACGGGACATCGCTTCCGTGAAGCATCTCGAAGGCGACATCATGATGCTCGGTGCAGGCGGCAAAATGGGACCGTCGCTCGCCCGCCTGTGCCGCCGCGCCGCCGATCAAGCCGGAAAATCGCGTCGCATCATCGCAGTATCGCGCCGCTTGATCGACCAGCCAGGAGTCGAAGCCATCGCCTGCGACCTTTTGGAGCGCGACCAGGTCGCCGCCCTTCCCGATTGCCCCAACATCCTCTACCTCGCCGGCCGCAAATTCGGTTCCACTGGCAACCCCGAGCTGACCTGGGCGATGAACACCGTCCTGCCCGCCATCGTCGCGGATCGCTTCCGCAACAGCCGCTTCGTAGTTTTTTCCACTGGCAATGTCTATCCGCTGCGCGATGCGGCCGGCGGCGGTTCGCGCGAAACCGATCCGCCCGCGCCAGTCGGCGAATATGCTTGGTCCTGTCTCGGACGCGAGCGCGTTTTCGAATACTTCTCGCGCCAGCACGGCCTCCGCTGCGTCCTCTTCCGTCTGAATTACGCCGTCGATCTGCGCTACGGAGTGCTCGTCGACATCGCGCGCAAAGTGCACGCAGGCGAGCCCGTCAGCCTCGCGGTTCCCGTGTTCAACGTCATCTGGCAGCGCGATGCGAATTCTTATGCATTGCGCTCGCTCGAATACTGCCAGACACCGCCCCGCATTCTAAATATCACCGGAAGCGAAACCTTCCGCGTGCGCGACGCCGCCGAGTTCTTCGCCGCGCGCTTCTCTCGTCCTTGCCGCTTCGATGGCGCGGAAGGCCCAACGGCGCTGTTGAGCGATGCGTCCGAAGCGTGCGCCTTGATGGGCCCGCCGGAAGTTTCAGGCGCCGAGCTACTCGAGCTAGTCGCCGATTGGGTCGCTGGAGGCGGCGAGAGCTTGAATAAACCCACGCACTTTGAAGTGGCCGACGGGAAGTTCTGATCCCATGGATACCGTCGCACAGATCCTGCACCGCGGCGCCGTAATCCCGGCCCATCCGCTCGCGCTCACTGCGGAAAGAAAGCTCGACGAACGCCATCAGGTCGCGCTCACCCGTTACTATTGCGACGCCGGCGCGGGCGGCGTCGCCGTGGGCGTCCACACCACGCAATTCGCGATTCGCGATCCCCACATCGGTCTGTACGAGCCGGCCCTGAAACTCGCCGCCGGCGTCGTCGCCGAATCAGGCAAGCGCATTCTCAAAATCGCTGGAGTTTGCGGCCAGACGCCCCAGGCCGCTCGCGAGGCAACCATCGCGCGCACAATCGGATACGACCTCGGCCTGTTGAGCCTCGCAGGCTTCGCCGATGCATCTGATCGGCAGCTCCTGGAACACTGCCGCACAATCGCCCAAATCATCCCGCTCTTCGGCTTTTATCTCCAACCCGCGGTAGGCGGCCGCCCGCTGTCCTACGATTTCTGGCGCGCCTTCTGCGAAATTCAAAACGTGGCCGCGATCAAAGTCGCGCCCTTCAATCGCTATCAGACGCTGGACGCCGCGCGCGCAGTTGCCGACAGCGGCCGGGCCGCCGAAATCGCGCTCTACACCGGCAACGACGACAACATCATCCCGGACCTCCTCACCAGCTACCAGCTAAAAAACGCGACCGTCCACTTCCGCGGCGGCCTCCTCGGCCAATGGGCCGTCTGGTCTCGCCGCGCCGTCGAGCTGCTCGAAAAAATTCACGCAGGCAGCGGCCGCACCACCGAGATCCTGTCCGAGTCCGCGGCCCTCACCGACGCGAACGCGGCGCTCTTCGACGTCCGCAACAACTTCGCCGGATGCATCGCCGGTCTGCACGAAATCCTCCGCCGCCAAGGCCTCCTGGCAGGCCGCTGGTGCCTCGATCCATCCGAAGACCTCTCGGTAGGCCAACTCGAAGAGATCGACAGAGTATTATCCAGCTACCCCAAGCTAACCGACGACGACTTCGTCAGCACAAATCTCGACAAGTGGCTAGAATAAGTTGATCAATATCAAGCCGTCCGCGACCGTAACCGAGCCGCGACCGGAAGGGAGCGTTGGGGAACTCATGGGTAAAATAATCGTATTATATCTGTCGTGCCTTAGCTCCCTCGCGCTAGCCCAATCCACCACCGGCACAATCTCCGGCACCGTAACCGACTCCAGCGGCGCAAGCGTCGCCCGAGCAAGAATCACCGCCACCGAACTGGCCACCAACGTCTCCCGAAGCTCCACTTCCGCGCCCGACGGCAGCTACTCCATCCTTTTCCTCTCCGTCGGCGCCTACCGCGTCGAAGTGAACGCGCCCGGTTTCAAAAAATTCGAGCGCACCGGAGTCGTTCTCGAAGTCAACCGCAACGCGCGCGTCGACGCCGCCCTCCAGCTTGGTGCACTGAACGAAACGGTCATGGTCACCGCCGACGTCGCCATCGTCGAAACCAGCAACCCCACGCTCGGCCTGACCGTAAACAGCCTGGACATCGAAAATCTCCCGCTCGTCGACCGCGATGCCTATAGCCTGCTCAGCCTCACCGCCGGAGTCGACACCACCGGCCAGGCCACCGACAACTTCGGCGCGCCCCAACAGGTCACCCTCATCAACGGCTCGCCGAATTCCAGCATCGGATCGGTGAACTACAATCTCGACGGCGGCACCAACTCCAACGGATTGCGCAACACCGGCAACTCCATCCCCAACCCCGACGCTATCGAGGAATTTCGCGTCTCCACCAATAGCTATTCCTCCGAGTACGGGCGCTTCGCGGGCGGCGTCGTCGACGTCGTCACCAAATCCGGCACCAATCGTTTCCACGGCTCGCTCTTCGAATTCCTGCGGAACACGCACCTCAGCGCCAACCGCTGGCTGCCCGGCCAGTCGATTCTGCAAAGAGATCCGCTGCATCGCAATCAATTCGGCGGCAGCGGTGGCGGGCGGCTCATCAAGGACCACACGTTTATCTTCGGCAGCTACTCGGGCTTGAGAAAGCGCACCACCGTATTTCAAAACACCGCCACTCCCTTGACCACCGAAGAGCGCGGCGGCGATCTCTCCGCAACCGGAGGCACTGCACCCGTCGATCCCTCCAACGGTGTCCCGTTCTCCGGCCGAATGATTCCGTCTTCCTCCATCGACAAGGTGGCCCAAAAGATCCTGGATCAATACATCCCCTTGCCCAACCTTCCCAAAGGACTCTATGAAGTCCAGATCCCGCATCCCAACGACACCGACGAGATCCTCATCAAGGCCGACCACAATCTCAGCGACGCCCACCGCCTTACCGCCAGCCTCTACTACACCACCGGAAGCGATCTGGTGGGCTTGCTGGGCAACATCCCCTGGGTCACCCGCAATTTCACCTGGAACCAGTACAATTACAACGCCGGCGATACCTGGATCGTTTCGCCGTCCAAGATCAATTCATTTCACGCCCAGTTTCTGCGCGACTTCGGCGGCCGCGTGAATACGCCCGCCATCGCGCTCGGCGATCTCGGTTCCACCTACAACATCCAAGGCCCGCCGTCGCTCCCCCAAATCCAGGTCTCCGGCCGCTTCAACCTGAACAGCGCCATCCCCGGCCCCGTCGCCGGCAGCAATCTCTATCAGCTTCGCGACATCTTCAGCGTCATCACCGAGCGACATTCCTTGAAAATCGGCGGCGAGGCAATCCTCGAAAAAATGATCCATGATACTTCGCTCAACAACTACGGAGTCTTCGCCTTCAGCACCAACAACTCACGCGGCACGAAAAACGCCACCGCCGACTTCCTGTTGGGCCTGCCCAACACCATGAACCAGGATTCGCCCAGCACCAAAATCGACAACGGCTGGTACTACGGATTCTTCGTGCAGGACGATTTCCGCATTCACCGCCGCCTTACCATGAATCTGGGCTTGCGCTACGACCTGCAACTTCCCATCACCGACGCACACGACCGCCTGCTCACCTTCGTCCCCGGCGTGCAATCGACTGTTTCCCCCACGGCTCCGAAAGGTCTGCTGTTTCCCGGCGATCCCGGGATCGGCCGCGGCATTATTCGCGCCGACAAGAATAACTGGACGCCGCGCCTCGGCCTCGCATGGGACCCCTTTGGCGACCGCAAAACCGCCATCCGCGCCGCGTTCGGCGTCTTCACCGGAAGCATGTCCGGCAACGAAGTCAACAGCTCTTCCGACAACCAGCCCTTCGCCATCCGCCAGCAATTCAATAATGTCTACTCGCTCTCCGATCCCTACCGGCTGCTCCCAGGAAGCGTTTCGCCGTTTCCCTATCACTACTCGCCATCGGCGCCCCGATTCGTCGCGCCCACCGCCGTCGCCGGATTGAGCCTCGACTACCGTTCGCCCTACAGCTATCAGATGAATTTCTCTGTGCAGCGCCAGGTCACCGCCACGCTCAGTTTCCAGGCAGCCTACGTCAGCACGCTGGCCCACAAGCTGCCAACCACGGTCGACGTCAATTATCCGGTTCTCACTCCCAGCGCCACCACCAACAACGTGGATGCGCGCCGCCCGTATCTCGCCAATACGCTGGGCGCCATCGGGATGTCGAAATCCATTCTCAACTCCGCTTATCACGGCCTCCAGATTTCAGCCGAGAAACGCACCAGCCACAATTTCTCCGTCAAGGGCTACTACTCTTTCGGCAAGAGCCTGGATTTCATCGACACCCAGAAGAGCACCGCGCAAGTCGCGACGGATTGGAACAACATCGCTCTGGACCGAGGCCGCACGACCAACGACCATAAGCACAACTTCGTCGCCTCCGGCATCTGGCGCTTGGATTATTTCCGAAGCGCGCCGCGCCTGGTACGCACCGCAGCCGGAGGTTGGACCATCACCGCCATCGGCACCATCCGCAGCGGCGCGCCTCTCACCATCACCTCCGGCAGCGACCGCAATTTCAACGGCACCAACAACGATCGCGCCGACCTTATCGGAGTTCCATTCCTCGATCCGCATCGCCCCCGCAGCCAGGTCGTCGACCAGTGGTTCAACATCGCCGCGTTCTCCAGTGTCACCCAGGCCATTCACAGCTACGACGGAACCGCGGGCCGCGGCATTCTCGACGGCCCGGGTCTGAAGAACGTGGACATGGGAATCTACCGCGACTTCCGCATCACCGAAGGCAAAACGCTCACCTTTCGCACCGAGATGACCAACGCCTTCAACATCGTCAATCTCTCGAACCCCGGCACCAACGCCGGTGCCCTCTCAACCTTCGGCCGAATCACCACCGCCAACCCCATGCGCCAAGTCCAGCTAGGCCTCCGCTTCAAGTTCTAGGCGACCGAGCCGCGACCGGCAGGGAGCGCCAAAAAATCCGGGGACACTCCGGGCTAGCCTTCTACAGGCTCAACCTGATCACCCAAGCAGGCGTGTCCCCAGATTTTTTCCCTCGATCCGCCGAACTATACTAATCTCAAGGCCGCATGCCACTCAAGCCCGCACTCCTGACCATCCTCCTAGCCGCCACCGCCATCGCCCAAGAAAGCGCCCCCAGCGGCTTCCTTCGCGGCGATTTCCTAAGCTGGGCCGGCACTCCCAGCGGCGGTCAATTCCTGTTCCGCGCCTCCGGCAATCACACCTACTTCTGCTCCTACGACGACAAGACCTATATTGAACGCGACAAACTGCGCACCACCATCGCCAGCGCCGAAACAGGCGACCAACTGGAAATAGTTTCCGACCGCAAGCAAGCATCCACCGCCTGCTACGCCCGAACCGTGCACATCCTGGATGTCCCGCGCAATCGCATCGTGCCCGGTGTCCGCCCGCGCCCCCGCCCCGCCGCGCCGGCGCCGGAATCATTCGGCTCCCGCGGCACTCTCACCTTCAGCGGCGCCGTCTTTCGCGTCACCGAAACCTTCCTCCCCCTCCGCTCCCGCTCCGGTGAGCGTCAAACCCTTCGCCTGCGCCCCGACCCCCGCTTCTCCGACACCGGCCAGCCAGCCGAGCTTGGCAGCCTGCGTGCTAACACCCTGGTGTTCGTTCGCGCCGGAAAAAATCTGGATGGGGAAGTAGAAGCCTATCAGGTAGTTTGGGGCGAAATCTTCCGGCCGGAAGAATGATCCTGCGTAACTCGATCTTCACACTGTGACGAACCCGCGACAAACTCGACCCGCGATAAACCGAGCCGCGACCGGAAGGGAGCGCCGCCACCCGCAATGTTATACTACCCCTATACCCCCTAACTTCAACCTGATGAAGCCAATTAGTCTTTTCTTAGCTCTCTCGGTGGTCTC
>WNFJ01307729.1_pt1 | contig 122265 bp, 109 predicted proteins | sample 5400461 | NCBI WGS metagenome assembly WNFJ01 (sample SAMN13153349, study PRJNA577476) | soil metagenome | isolation source: 115 cm saprolite on Douglas fir-dominated hillslope | place: USA:California | collected 2013-09-17
TAAAATCTGCCGGTACAGTTCACAATCTTGCATCCCTCCAAGTTTCGCATCCCGCCCTCACCATTCGTTCCGACCCACTACAAACCCGGAATTCCCACTTTTTCTGGTCCGATCTTGGTTCCCGCGATGAACACATCAAAACCGTAACGCGTACCTTGAAGGCCGTGTTCAAGGCCAGCGGCGTGCGCGATGCCCACGCGCACCGCTTCCGCCCCTTTCTCTACAAGAGATAGCGTGGTGCCCGGGGTGGGACTTGAACCCACACTCCCGTTGCCAGGAAAAGGATTTTAAGTCCTTCTTGTATGCTCGTATCTATTTGATAAATAGCCTGTTACATTTTATAACTGTGAAACTGTGCAAGTAATTGTGTAAGTTATAGGTACCTGCTATCTCTTGCTCCGTCAGCCTCTTGCCAGAGATACAAGGTCGCACAGGGTCGAAATGCGTCTCCCGTAAGCGACACCCATTGCCTGATACATTAGCGCAAGCGGCACGCGGCCCAAGGAGGAAGAAACAAACAGCCATGTCCCACAGCATATCGACCTTGCTGACCCGCAATCTTCACGACGTCTTCGGCGAGAACGACCCGGTGCGCCGGCGTGCAGCGATTGACGAGATGTTCACCGAAGATTGCGTGTTCTACGATCCCATGGGAGGCGTCTACCGGGGCCGCGACGAGATTGACCGAATCGCCGGCGAGGTCAGGGCTACTCACCTTGACTTCCGATATCAGCCAATAGCCGAGCCGGAGGAAGTGGGCAATGGCGGGCGGGTCCGATGGTTGGAGGGCCGCCCTGGCGAGGCGCCCGCTTTCGCGGGTACTGATTTCATCATCACGCGGGACGGCCGGATTGCCGCCGTTTATCTCTTTTTCGACAAGCTACCCTGAAGCTGGACTCCGCCGCACGACTGCCCCTCGCGCGGGGGGCCGCCAGTCACCGGGACTTAGCCATCGCACGGATGTCACGGTTTTCTAAAACCACGCCTCGGCGCTCTGCTACCTGGACGGCAACATCCACCATGGCGTGAGCCAAGTCATCGGCGGGGATCACCTGGTTCGGAAACAGCACCCGAAACACGGGGTAAATCACGCGCAACAGCCGGTAACTGAGATTCGGCTCCTTGCGCGGTTCCACGGGGTAAATATACGCGGGCCGAAATAAATAAACACGGCGAAACCCCGCCGCGAGCAGCGCTTTCTCGGCCTCTCCCTTGTAGCGTGCGAAGGCCATCCGGCTTCGTCCCGTCTGGTCCGCGCCGCTTCCGCTCAGAAAAGAAAACACCGCGTTGGGACTGCTGCCGTGGAGAACCCGCGCGAACTCGGCTGTGTAGTCCACGGTTGTTTTGCGGAAATCCGCGTCCGATACAGCCCCCGTATATGTACCGAGGCAAAAAATCGCGGCGTCCTGCTCCGACAGCGCCTCCGCGAGGGCAGTGCAGTCACCGAAGTCCTTGTGCAAGACTTCCTTCAGCTTGGGGTGCGAGATGCCAAGACTCCTCCGGCCAATAGCCGTCACGCGTCCAACGGCGGGGTGATCGAGCGCATAGCGAAGGGCATACCCGCCGACCATGCCCGTTGCTCCCACGATGACAAGACGTGTCTGGCCCGCCGGAACTTTCACGACAATGCTCGCTCGTCAATCCAGTCGACATAGAGCTGGCGCTCCGCAAAAAGCCAGGCGCCGTCCGTCTTCACGAAGGTATCGTTGTAACGAAGCGAGGCGACCATCAATCGGCGCTTCTCACCGTCGACGGTGACGTGATGGGCCAGGCAGCAGGCCTCGCCGGTGGCTCGGTCGGACGCGAGGGTGAAGATGGTGCTCTGCCCGACGAAGTGCGTCGTCGCGTCGTACCTGTTCAGGTCTGCAAAAACCGGCGCAAGCGCATCGCGCGAGTGCAAATCCATCGAGGGCTTTCGGTCTTTAGCGTTCATGAACACCACGAAGTGCGTGTCTGCGGTAAAGAGAGCCATTTGACCCTTCGCGTCGCGACGGTCGGCGCAGTGCGCGTAGGCCTCCACGAGCTCCCGGATCGCAAGGCGGTCCGCGGCTTCTTCAGGCGAGATTCGAACGTGTTTGCTCATGATTACGCCTCCAGTATGGCCTTCGGTTCCAGGAACGCCTCGATCCCGTATTGTCCGTACTCCCGCCCGACGCCGGAGTATTTGAACCCGCCCCAGGGCGCTTGTGGATCGTCGGTCATGCCGTTGATCACGACGCGGCCGGTGCGCAGCTGGGAGGCCACGCGCCGGGCCCGCGAAACGTCCGTTCCTATGACGGCGGCATGCAGACCGTATTTGGAGTCGTTGGCAATCCGGACTGCTTCGTCCTCGGAATCATAGGCGATCACGCTCAGAACGGGGCCAAAAATTTCTTCCTGCGCGATTGTCATATCGTTTTTCACATTGACGAACACGGTGGGTTTCACGTAAAAACCAGCTTCGAGACCGTCCGGATGGCCCTCGCCGCCGACGAGCACCTCCGCGCCTTCTTCGATGCCCTTGCGGATGTAGGATTGCACGCGTTCGTACTGCTTCTGCGACACCATCGGTCCGACTGCCGTCTTGGGGTCCGCCGGATCGCCAACCGTGAAAGTGCGCATCGCCTCCCGGATACCCCGTTTCACATCGTCCAGGCGGCTCTTCGGCACCAGCAGCCGCGTTCCGGCCGCGCAGGCCTGACCGCTGTTTAAGAAGGCCATGATGAGAGCCGAGGGTATCGCCGTGTCCAGAGCGGCATCGTCGAGCAGGATCGTCGGTGACTTTCCGCCCAGCTCAAGGGTCACGCGCTTCATCGTCGCTGCGCCGTCGCGCATGATGGTTTCACCCACGGCGACAGAGCCCGTGAATGAGATCTTGTTCACGTCGGGATTCCGTACGAGTTCTGCGCCCACGGTCGTGCCGAGGCCGGTGACGACGTTGAAGACACCCTTCGGGAGTCCCGCCTCCTGCAAAGCCTCGACCAACACCCGTGTCTGCAGCGAGCTCATCTCGCTCGGCTTGAGGACGACGGTACAACCCGCCGCGACGGCCGAGGCCAGCTTGAGGCAGATGAAGAGCGCGTTCGCGTTCCAGGCGGTGATCAAACCGGCGACGCCGACCGGTTCCATTATCACCGTTGTTTTGTCCCAGTGGCGTGTCCACGCTATCTCGTCGAGAGCCTTTTCGGCCGCGGCAAACGCGTTGACGCCGGATTCCACGATCAGACGGGAGAACTGGGCCACGCCGCCGTATTCCTCGATCATAGCGGCCGTCAGATCGTCGATGCGCGCGGAAGCCGCCGCGTGCAGCCGGTGCAGGATCTTCGCGCGTTCTTCCTTCGAGGTCCGGCCGAATGTCGCGAATGCGTGCTTGGCCGCCGCGATCGCGCGCCGCGTGTCTTCTTCATCTCCGAGCGTGACGCGGGCGATCACCTGGCCGTTGGTCGGCTTGACGACATTCATGACTTCGCGGCCGTGGGATTCAACAAAAGCTCCGTCGATGTAGTGCGTGGTGATTGTCTTGAGCGTGTCACCAGTTGTGGCTGTTTTCATGGCGGGCATCTCTCCTTATGTCTTGCTGTCAGAACGACGTGACGACGACCCTGTTGAGCGAGCCGTCCTTGAGCGCAAGGTAACCGTCATTGACGTCGCGCAACGCAATCTTTTTCGAAACCAGGTCATCGAGGTTCATGCGGCCTTGTAGGTACAGTCCGGCGTACATCGGGATATCGCGCTTGAAGTTGGTCGAACCGAAGTTCACGCCCTGGACACGCTTCTGCCCGCCGATCGCGTCAAAGATGTTCAGGTCCATATTCACCTCGGGCTTCAAGACGCCGACAAGATAGAGTCCGCCGCCCACGCTCAACATGGCGAGGCCTTGCTCAGCCACGGACTTCAGCCCGACGAAGTCGAATACGTGGTCGGCACCTCCACCCAGAAGGTCGCGAACAGCTTCGACAGGTTTTGTCTTCGTTGAGTCGATGACGTCGGTCGCGCCGAACCTTTTGGCCGCCTCAAGCCGTTTGGGTTGAATGTCGACGACGACGATCCGGGACGCGCCGGCAATGCGAGCCCCGCTTACCGCGTTAAGCCCGACACCTCCGGCACCGAAGATCACAACAGTATCTCCGGCGATTACGTCCGCCGTGTTCAGGACGGCACCGGCGCCGGTTACGACACCGCAGCCAAGGAGCGCAGCCTGTGCAAAGGGCATCTCCTTGGGCACTGCAGCGAGCTGGTTCTCGTGGATCAGCGCCTGTTCGGCGAAGCCACCCAGCCCTAAGCCCTGGTGCAGGCCTTTCCCCTCGCGGCTTAACCGCGGCGCATCCGTCGGCCGTCGCAACGTCGACTCAGGGTGTTGGCACTGGAAGGAACGGCCGGACTGGCACTTTGCACAAGAACCGCAAGACTGCGCGAGAGAGCCCACAACGTGATCGCCGACACGAAATTGCGTGACATCAGGGCCAACCCCCGCCACAATCCCGGCGATCTCGTGGCCAAACACGGCCGGTGTCGGGAATATAGGGTTAGTAGCGAAAAGCAGGTCGGTGTGACACAGGCCGGACGCTCGCACATCGACGAGAACTTCGCGCCCAATCGGCTCTGCGATCCGCACGTCCTCGAAATCGAATGGACGACCGACTGCGTTAACGACAAGCGCCTTCATGTGAGCCCTCCTTACGTTCGAACCGACCTATCGTTCCAAAGCGGCCGGGACAGCAACCACAGCCTGGGGCTTTGGCTGTTTCGAGGTTGGCCGCTTTTCCCGAATCGGTTTGGCTTTTGGTTTCTTCTTGCTGCCTTTCATCTTCGTGAGTCTAATTTGACAGAGAGTCTCGAATACGTCCAAGACATCTTTACTATCAGACCAATCGCGATAAAGTATCAGAATGGAACTGCGGCATCTGAGATATTTCGTTGCGATTGGTGAAGAGCAGCATTACGGGCGCGCCGCGCGGAGGCTGCGCGTGGCCCAGCCCGCGCTTTCCCGCCAGATTCAGGATTTGGAGGAGGAACTAGGCTTCACACTTTTTGATCGTCTTCCCCGCGGTGTGAAACTGAGTTCAGCCGGCACGCTGTTCCTGGAGGATGCGCGCCGCATTCTTCAGGAAGTAGGTGACGCGGCCGCGCGCGCCGCTCGTGTTGCGAATGGCCGGTCCGGCACGTTGCGCATCGGGTTCACCGAGAATTCGTGTTGGCGGGGCGTGGTTCCGGAATCCTTTCGCCGGTTTCGGGAGTTGCAACCCGACGCCGAACTCCAACTTCAGCCATCGGCGAGTGTGGAACAGATAGAAGCCATCAGGTCCGGCCGTTTGGATGCAGGATTCGTTAACTTCATGCCAAAATCCGACGCGGACTTGGACCAACTTCTCGTCGCCAGGCAGCATGTCGAGTTGGCCGCGCCCACAGGACATCCGCTCACAAAACTCAAGAATATCCGACTGCGGGACCTGACGGATGCACCGTTCATCTGGTTTCCAAGGTGGCCAAGCCCGGCGTTCTACGACCGCATGATGCATGAATGCTATCGTGGCGGCCTCAAGTCGCCCCGCATCGTTCAGGAGGGAACGAATGAGGCGACTATCCTCAGCCTGGTATCGAGCGGCTTGGGAGTGGGATGGGTCTTGGGAACGGCGCGTTGGCGGTGCCCTGAAACGGTTGTCGTCTTGCCCGTGGCCGATCTGAACATGCCTCTCTCGTTGGCTCTCGCGTGGAGGCGCGACAATACCTCTCCCTTGCTCGCGAACTTCGTTGACGACGTGCGGCGTTTGCCAGATGTGCGAGCCGCAAATAAAGGTTGAGGAGCGTGGGTAAGGTAAATCTGGTGCGGGCGGAGGGACTTGAACCCTCACGGACCTTGCGGTCCAACGGATTTTCATACCCGTCTACGGCTTTCGCCGCCCCTGTTGTCTTCAGCAGGGTTTGGGGTCTGGACTATCCCTTCACCATGCCCGGATTGGCTCCGGGTGTCAGGCGCTGCCCGTCTAGTCTCTACACCTTCCCGGCCGTTTCGGGCCGGGCTTGGCTCGGGATCGCCATTTCACAGGGTTCCCCGACTTTGAGCAGTTCTGCACCGCCGGTTTCCCGACGGGCACTCAAGTTTCGCTTAAGTCCGATGCGTCTGCCGATTCCGCCACGCCCGCACGGTTTCAAGTTAGCACGAATGAACGACTGATCCCATCGGACTTTTAAGTCCTTTGCGTCTGCCAATTTCGCCACCCGGGCATGGGGCAACTTCATTATAGTGAACGCGCGCGCGGAAATCGCTTTACGGCGAGGCTTAGAATCTGCACAATAGATGATTCGGGCGTTTTGCATCGGCAACTGCGATGGACCTGCATCAGCTCCGCGTTTTCCAGGCCGTGGCCAAGCATCGCGGGTTTACCCGCGCCGGCGAGGCGCTGCACCTGTCGCAATCCACGATCAGCCAGCACATCAAGCAACTCGAGGACGGTCGCGGCTCGGTCTAAGGTCGCCAGTCCAGCCCCCGTCGCCCCTCCTCCGACTTTAGCGCTATCGCCCAAATCGCCCTCGATTTTCCCTTGCCTGATCTATCAGTTCTGGAGTATACTGCTACCCAAGCCGGTCTCCGGCTATAGGGGAAAGGATGAAAGGGGACTCCACGTGCGATCCATCAAGATTGCTCTAGCAACGCTTGCTTTGTCTTGTTTTTCCTTCCAGGCTCTGGCGCAGACAACCGCCGGCTCGATTGCCGGCACGGTGTTGGACAAAACACAGGCCGCGATTGTGAACGCCAAGGTAACAGTCACCGAACAAAATAAGAAAGCGGTGTTGTCCACCGTTACGGATGGCGTGGGCCGTTTCGTCTTTCCACAAATGCAGCCTGGCACGTACACCATCTCCGTCGAAGCACCGGGCTTCAAGAAGTTTGAGAAACGAGATGTCATTCTGTACGGCAACGAGAAGCTGTCGGCGGGCAACCTGGAACTCGAGGTCGGCGCCATCGAGCAATCGGTGGAGGTGGTCGCACACGCGATCGAGCTGCAGACGGAAAGCGGCGAGCGCTCCTCAACATTGAATGTTAAGCAGATGGAAAACATCGCCGTGAACAGCCGCAGCTATCTTTCGCTGGTAGGGATCTCGACGGGCGTGGCAACATTCGCCGATCTGTCCACCGCGGGCCATAGCGGCGTCGGCGCGTTCGCCATCAATGGGGCGCGAACGAATCAGACCAATCTGACACTGGATGGCATCGGCGACGTCGATACGGGAAACAATGGCGACCAGCTCGCGACGGTGAGCCTCGATTCAGTGCAGGAATTTCGTCTTCTCACCAACGCCTATCAAGCCGAATATGGACGTTCCTCGGGAGCGCAGATCAGTGTGGTGACCAAGAGCGGCACGACTCAATTCCATGGCGCCGGCTACCTGTTCCACCGCAACGAGGGCCTTAATGCGAACAACTGGAAGAACAATCGCGACGGTCTCCCGAAGAATAAGTTCCGATTCAACGACGTCGGCTACAATATCGGCGGGCCGGCGTACATTCCCGGCCACTTCAATCGCAATCGGGACAAGCTGTTCTTCTTCTTCAGCCAGGAGTACCAACGCCAGTTGAAGCCGCAGGGCGAGAGGGACCGCACCGTTCCCACGGCACTGGAACGGCAGGGCGATTTCTCACAGAGCGTGGATAAGAACGGCAACCCGTACCCGTTTATCCGCGATTACAATGCCGGGCAGCCTTGCAATGCCACGACGGCCGCCGGCTGCTTCGCCGCCGACGGAGTATTGGGCCGAATTCCAAAGTCCTCCCTCTTTACTCCCGGTTTGGCGATTCTGAACGTTTATCCTCAACCCAACGCGACGCAGTTCATCAAGAGCGGATACAACTTCCGCTCGCAGATTTCGGATTCTTATCCGCGGCGCGAAGACCTGATCCGCGGCGACTACAACGTGGGCAGCAGGCTCAAGATCTTCTCCCACTTCATCAACAATTTTGACGCGGTCACGTCCTATTACGGTTCATTCGTGCTTGGTTCCAGCATTCCGCTGGTACCCATTACCGACGCGCGTCCCGGCCGCGGGCTCGTAATCGGCACTACGCAGTTGCTGAGTCCTTCGCTGACCAACGAGACCAACTGGGGCTATCACAAGAACATCATCAACATCGATCCCGTAAACGACGGCCTTTCGCGCGCCAAGACCGGCATGACCAACCTGAACGTGCTGTATCCCAGCGCTATCCAAGACGACTTCATACCCAACTTCGGGTTTAACGGCACACGCATCAATAACACGGCATCGTTCGGCACGAACAATGCGCCGTTCTTCAACTACAACACCACCATCGAATGGATCGACAACCTCAGCAAGGTCTGGAGAGAGCACACCATCAAGACCGGCTTCTATCTCCAGCGCAGCCGCAAGGATCAGACTTCCTTTGCAAACTCGAGCGGTGTTTACGACTTCGGCGACGATGCCTCGAATCCGTTCGATTCCCAATACGGCCTGGCCAACGCGGCGCTGGGCATCTATCGCACCTTCACCCAGGCCTCGGTGTACGCTACCGGCCGCTATCGGTACTGGAACCTGGAGTTTTACGGTCAAGACAACTGGAAGGTCACACGCAAGCTCACGCTGGAGCTCGGCCTGCGCATGTATTGGATCCAGCCGCAGTATGACGCGGCTCTGCAGACTTCAAACTTCCTGCCCGAGCTGTTCGATCCGAAGAAAGCTCCGGCGCTGTTCCGTCCGGGATTCGCCGCCGACGGCAAGACCGTAGTCGCGATCAATCCGCTGACCAATACAACGCAACCGTCTACGGCTATCGGTAAGATCGTTCCCAACTCCGGCGATCTCTTGAACGGCATCCGCCAGGCGGGAACAGGAATCAGTAAATACCTGCAGAAGGATCGTGGTCTTGCATTTGGTCCGCGCTTCGGCTTCGCGTATGACGTCCGCGGCCGGCAGGACCTGGTGGTGCGCGGCGGGCTCGGCATCTTCTACGATCGCTTCCAGGGGAACGAGATTTTTGACGAACTCACCAATCCTCCGACGACTTTTCAGCCGACGCTGTTCAACGGTCTTGTCAGCCAAATTAACCCCGCGAATGCACTGCTCGGCCCCAGCAGCCTGAGGGGTCTCGACTACAACGGCAAGTTCCCCATGGTGATGAACTACAACCTCAGCGTCCAGACCAAGCTGCCGTTCAATTTCGTCCTCGATACGGCCTACGTTGGATCGCAGAGCCGCCATTTGTTGGATCAGTTGAATCTGAACGCGATTCCTTACGGTGCCGCGTTCCTGCCGCAGAACCAGGACCCGACGAAGAACCCGGCCGCGACGTTGGGATCGAGCGCGCTGAACCGGGATTTCCTGCGGCCCTATCCGGGCTACGGCGACATCTCGATTCACCGCGAGGGTTCGAGCTCGAACTACAACTCGCTGCAGTTGTCGGTGAATCGGCGGTTTTCGTCAGGCTTCTTTTTCGGCTTGCACTACACCTGGTCGAAAGCGCTGGGCGTCACCAGCGGCGACGGCGATTTTATCCGCATCGACAGCAACACCCGGTTCGCCAATTACGGCCCGCTGAGTTTCGACCGGAAGCATACCTTCGCGGCCAACTGGATTTACGACTTTCCGTCGTTTTTCAAGAACAATGCAGCCACGCACTTTCTGCTGGATGGCTGGCAGATTTCGGGGAGCTTCCTCTACCAGACCGGCTCACCGTTCGGCGTAGGCTTTAGCATTCCTGGTATCAACAACGAGAACCTGACCGGATCCTATACCGAGGGAGCTCGGATTCACCTCATCGGGAACCCCAAGGATGGGACCACTTCGAGCCCTTACAATCGCCTCAATCCGGCGGCATTCGATGCGCCGGGGCCCGGCGATCGGGGCTTGGGCGCGGGCGTAAACTACCTGCGCAATCCGGGCATCAATACCTGGTCCATGAGCCTCCAGAAGGCCTTCAAAATGAAGGAGCGTTATGAGCTGCAGCTCCGAGCCGATGCTTTCAATGTGCTGAATCACACTCAGTTCAGCGGCTACAACGCGGGCATCAACTACCGCAGCTTGACCGATCACAGCATCACCAACCTGTACCTCAAGCCCGATAGCACAGTGAATAATATTAACGGCTTCGGTACGGTGAGTGGCGCGCGCGATCCGCGCATCATGCAACTCGTAGTGAGGCTGCGCTTCTAGGTTCAAGCCCACAGGCTAAAGCCTGTGCCACCTTGGTTCAGCAAACGGGTGGCACAGGCTTTAGCCTGTGAAGCAGTGGTATACTCGCTAAGTTAGCGATAAAGGCCACTGCAATGAATACTAAAATCTTAGCTTCGATTCTGACTGTAGCAATCGCACTGCCGGTCTTTGCGCAAAGCGACCAGCGCGAGAAGCGCATCGCCTGGTGGCGCGAGGCGCGCTTCGGCATGTTCATCCATTGGGGACTGTATGCGGTCCCCGCCGGCGAGTGGAAGGGCCAGCCCATACCGGGTCTGGGCGAGTGGATCATGAACCGCGCCAAGATCCCCGTGGCCGAATACGAGCAACTCGCCAAGCAGTTCAATCCCGTGAAATTCAACGCGGATGAATTCGTGGCGATCGCGAAGAATGCGGGGATGAAGTACATCACGATCACGTCGAAGCACCATGACGGCTTCGCGATGTTCGGCTCCAAGGTGAGTCCGTATAACGTCGTCGATGCGACGCCGTTTCATCGTGACATTTTGAAGGAGCTGTCCGTGGCGTGCCAGAAGGCCGGGCTGCGGCTGTGCTTCTACTATTCGCAAACGCAGGACTGGCACGAGCCCGACGGAGTCGGCAACACTTGGGATTTTCCGGACGCCAGCAAGCAGAACTTCCAGAAATACTACGACGAGAAAGTGCTGCCGCAGGTGCGCGAACTGCTGACCAACTACGGGCCGATCGGTCTGATCTGGTTCGATACGCCGCGCAATATTACGCTGCAGCAGAGCCAGCAGCTCGCCGACCTGGTCCATCGGCTTCAGCCGAACTGTCTGGTGAGCGGCCGCGTGGGGCATGGACTGGGCGATTACGATTCGGCCGGAGACAACCAGATCAGCGTCGGCAAGGTGAAGCGCGATTGGGAGACTCCGGTGACGTTGAACGACACCTGGGGCTTCAAGAAGGACGACAACAATTGGAAAACGCCCGCGGTGCTGATCCACCAACTGGCGCAGGTCGCGAGCCGCGGCGGCAACTATCTGCTGAATGTCGGGCCGACCGCGGAAGGAGTGATTCCGCAGCCAAGCGTGGACCGGCTCGCCGAAGTGGGGCGCTGGATGAAGGTGAATGGCGACTCGATCTATGGAACCACTGGCTCGCCGTTTCCCTATGAGCTGCCGTGGGGCGTGATCACCACGCGCGCGCAACCGGCGAGGCTTTATCTGCACGTATTCGAGTGGCCGGGCAAGGAATTCGTGCTGTACGGAATGGAGAGCAAGGTGCGGCAGGCTTACTTGCTGGCCGACGCGTCGCGCAAGCCCCTTGCAGTGAAGCAGCAGCATCATGCGGACACGGGTCTGGACGAGTTGCGCATCGCGATTCCCGCCGCTGCGCCGGACGCGATCGATTCTGTCATCGTCCTCGAGACCGACGGCGCGGTCAAGGTGATCACCACGCTGATGCAGCAGCCGGATCGCCGCGTCACGCTGCCGGCGTATCTTTCCGATATTCATGCGGCCGCGAAACCGAAGCTCCGGTTCGACAGCCGCGGAGTTGTGGAGCAGTGGCTCGACAAAAGCGAATGGCTGAGCTGGGATTTTCAGGTGTCCAGCCCGGGCGAATTCGAGGTGGTCGCGATTACTTCCGGGCAAAAGTACGGCTCGAATTGGGAAGGCGGGCATCGCGTGACGGCGAGCGTGGCCGGCAAGGATGTGCAGGGCGTGATTGCGGACGACGGCAAGGTGGAGAATCCGAGCAATCCGTACTGGGCGTATGTGATGTCGAAGCTGGGGCGCGTGGCGGTGCCGAAGGCGGGAAAGTATACGCTGAGTCTGAAACCGCAGGAGATTGTGGCGGACAAGAAATTCGGGCTGACGCTGGTTTCGGTGCAGTTGGCGCCCGCTCACTGAAAGAGATTAGGCGGTACGGAGCTTCCACCGCCAGATAAGCGGCGAATAACGGCACGGTAGCGCGGGTTGTTTCAACCTGGACCACAGTGGTCGCGCTCCCTGCCGGTAGAAAACCCGGCCCGGCGGAAGGTCAAGAAACGGCATCCAGGAATTCAAGAGCCCACGAAGCGAGTTTACCGGTTTCCTGTTGTGTGTGGTACAGTGCTTGCAATATGGCATCGCGCAGTGTAAACAAAGTGATTCTGATCGGGCATCTGGGCCGGGACGCCGAGACCCGATTCACGCCGGCTGGCGTGGCCGTGACGTCGTTCTCGGTAGCCACGAACCGGCGCTGGAAGGACCAGCAGACCGGTGAATGGAAAGAGGAGACGGACTGGGCCAAAGTCGTCCTCTGGCGCCAGGAAAATCTCGCCAACTACCTAACCAAGGGCAAGCAGGTCTACGTCGAGGGCCGTTTGCAGACCCGCAACTACGACGACAAGGAAGGCAAGAAGCAGTACATCACCGAAGTGGTGGCCGAGGAGGTGATTCTGCTGGGCGGCCGCGCTGGCGAAGCCGGCCAGGAAAGCGGACCGCAGCCGGTCTCCATGCCGCGGAGTGCGCCGAGGCCGCAACCGGCCGCCGAGGAGCAGGCACCGGATCAGGGGATCACGGACGACGACGTGCCGTTCTGAAGCAAGGGTCGATTCCGTGAGTAGACCGGCAACATTGCTCGAAGGGCTATGCGGTCACGCCCTGTCACTGGGCGCTGAATCTATCGAGGTGGAGCACAAAGACGGCCACGAATGGGTCTTTGCCGAGAAAGGCAACGTAGGCTTCGGGATCGCGAGCTACAAAAGCTCCAGCGCCGACGCGAAGGAGTTGCGTGCAGACCTCTACTCCGCCGCCAAGAAGCTCCGTCGAACAGTGATCGCCGGACAGGTCTACATTCTCAAGGTCGGCGTCTTCGAAAGTTTTGGTGAGGACGCCTTCTCGGTAAGGATAGATCCAGCACCGAAACTCGCGCCGTCAGTTTCGCCGTCGTTCACGAAAAAACAGGGCCAATACCTGGCATTCATCTACAACTACACCAAAATCCACGGCGAGGCTCCGGCGGAATCCGATCTGCAGCGCTACTTTCGAGTCTCTCCGCCCGCGGTTCACGATATGATCAAAATCCTGGAACGCAACGGCCTGATCGAAAGAACCCCAGGCCAGGCGCGATCCATTCGCCTTCTCGTTCAGTTGGAGCACCTGCCGCACTTGGAGTAGCGCCGGATAGGGCATCCGACGGCGTCCTCCTACGGAGCCGTCATGCAACCCATTGCAAGACTCACTTTTCGAGCGAGTTCGCAGACTTGCCTGTCGCTGAGCTGTCTGAGACGGCTCAGCGGCGCGATCAAGCTCTGCTTACGAACCACAGTAATGTCCTCCGCCCGGGCGGCGGAATCCGATGCCAGACCCGTCTCGCCGGCACGAAGCAACACGTGTGTGGGAGCATTCACGTGAACGCTGGTCGTCAGCGGCACTACCAATACCGTATCCGCCCGCTCGTGGCGATTTCGCGCGTCGAGCGATACGACGACCACTGGCCGCCGCCCTTTGCCGGGCGGATCCACGGGGAGCTGAACAAACCAAATCTCGCCGCGCAGGGGAACTCTGCTAGGTGACGGCACTCAGCCACTCTCTTTCGGGAATTCACCCAGCGCGAACTTTCCCCAATTGACTTGTTCTTCCGCGTCCCGGTGCGACAGGGAGGCATAGTAGCCGGCGACTGCCCGTTCCAGCGACGCCTTTCGTTCTTCGCCGTGCACTGCCTGGAGAATCTCGTCGAGCACAGAGGAAGCCGAAGTACCACGCCGCTTCTTGCGCATGGCTTCAAGAAACGCTACGGACTCCGCTGAGAGGGTGTAGCTCTTCTTGGTTTTTCGTTGGGAGCTGGCGGTACGAGACATTGTCCTACCTTCAATCCTACTACAATGCAGAACAGTGCCAGTTCCTGCCCCTTCCTCGACTTCTTGAATTCCTGAGTTCCTCGAATTCGCCGTCGCTAATCCGCCAGCGCCGCCACCAGCGCACCCTTCGCGGAGCTGTGCAGCGGATCGGCGGCCATCCGGATTTCGCTGGGCGTGAACGGCAGTTCTGCTTCCACCAGGATCTTCTCGAAACGATCGCGGAAGCCCTCCGGCAATGCTGTTCCACCGCTCAGCACGATCGGCAACTCGCGGTTGGTCCGAGGCAGGTTCCGCGAACTGGCGAACGCCTGCTTCATGGCCTGCACCAGCGCCTGGATCATTTCGTCGTAGTAGACGCCCAGAACCTGATGCAGCTTGTCGCTAAAGAAGCCGTTCAGATGGAACGAATCCTCTTTGGCGATACGAACCCGATTGGCGCGCTCGCCGGTCACGGTGGCGGTGTTGTTGTCGATATAGTCGCCCGCTTTGGGAATCGAAAAACTCACAACCGGCACGGACAAGTAAGCCAGGCAGACGTTGCACAGCCCTCCGCCGCAGCTAATTCCGATGCCGCTGTAGTTGGAACTCTCGAGCTCGGAATAGACCACCGCCAAGCCCTCGTTGATGCTCTTGGTTTCGTAGCCCATGTCGCCGAGCACCTGGCGCAAGGTCGCTTCGTGATACGCCAGATTCTCCTCGGCGCCGAGCGGCGCGGCGGGTACGGTGAAGCACAGCTTGCGGCGCTCCTTTGCAGGATCCAGAAGCGACTCCACGATCTTGCGCATCATGTTCAGGCTGTCCGGTTCGGCCGGATTCAACACGCCTTTGTGCATGGTGCGCCGCGTCTCCACGTTCAACAAGTCGGCAAAGCGATCCGACTCGTTGCCGTACACGACGATGTCCGACGCGCTCGCCGTATGCGGAACGTTCTCCTTCGCGAGAACGTTCTCCGTCATCTTCGAAAACGGAATGGTGACGAAGGCGTTCAACTGGGTTTCGTACTGAAACTCCTCGCCCACCCGCTGCGCCAGGCAGACGCGGCTGGTGCCGACGTCGAGTCCCAGAGCCGAATTGTTGTTCTTGTCGCTATGTCGCATGGCTAGTCTCCTTCGCAGCGCTGCTGGCCTTCAGCGTTGCCATAATCTCCTTGTATTTCTTCTGCAGCATGGATCTGTATTCCGAAACCGGAAGCCCTTGGCCGGCCGCCTGCGCGCGCATCTGATCTTCCGCGAGAGCGAGCCCCTGCCAGATGCGCACTCCGGTGGCATGCACGAAAGCCGGATCGTAATCGAATCCGAACGCGTAAATGCTCGGCGGCGGCGTGGTGTAGTTGTCGTTGAGCCCCAGTTCCAGGAACGGGAAATTGCCCGCCCAATCCGTGTGATAGCCCACCAGCATGTTGGACGGATTGACGGAAACCTGCGCGTGAGTGACGCAGTTGGAAGCCGGGATATGGTACTTGCCGCGCAGCATCTGCGTCAGGATGCGAGCGGCGTGAATCTGCGCGGCATTCGCGCTCGGCAGCTCCTCGCCCTTCTTGGTCTGCGTTTCGAACGCGATGCCGAGAAAGCTGCTGTTCAAGTTTACATAAATCACGTTGTCGTCCGCCCACACAGAGTTGCCGGAGTGGTTCGCCACGTCCGTCTCCGGAACCACGCGGAACACCTGCCCAAAGCGGTCGATCAGGTAGTGGTAGCAGTGGTTGCGCGCCACGAACGTCAGCACTTCTTCGCCGATTCGCTTCAGCTTCTTGTTTTGATCTTCGACGAAACGCGCCTGGTCGCTTTCGGTGGTATGAAACACGATGCCGGCCGGCTGCGAGCGCCATTCCGGTTGATCGGGATCGATCGCCGTGCGCTGGTACACCGGATAGAAGACTCGCGGCTGATAAGAAAGCGCGTGCCGGTTGTCGATCCGCAGGCCGTTGCTGTATGTTTCGAAGTCCTTGGTCTTGTCAACGGGCCAGACGTCGGTGAACACGTCGACGCTCGCCGCGGAAGCGCGCCCCATGGACGACAGTACCAGCCGATCCTGTGTGTCCGACACCTTATAACCTGGAATCAACATGCAAGCCAACAAAAGGATCACGGTCAGCGTCTGCCACTTTCCTCCGCGCCACGCAAGCCGGATAGTTGCGAAGCGCTCCGGGCGGTCCGCCATTTCCTGGCGCAGGAAACGCAAGCGCGCAACGGGATCTTCGATCCTATCCGCGCGCCACTCGATCCACTGACGGGGTATGAAATGCAACCATCCACCTTCCTGAGAAGTGCATGAAAACCAGTGTTTCTCTTACGCAGTAACAGAGTTATCGTCAGGAGAGGGCGAATACCTTATGGCCCTTAGTACTCTCTAGGGGGATACCCTTACGTGCTCTCTAATGGAATGTTGGGCTTAGAGGGAGTTAGGTGCTGTCGAACCTGTCAACGCGGCATTCGGAGGTGCGTGAGGCTGCTCCACAGTCTGACTGTCTGGCCCCACAGACCGACGGCCTGAAGCACTCGGACGCAGGTTGCGATCACGACAACGATGTTCAGAATCGCCTTGATGCTCCCCGCCATCGGAACGTAAGTATTGATGAGCCACAGCGCCATTCCCACCACGATCAGCGCCAGCACGATGTTCAGAATCGTCTTGGTGTTCGCCGGCATTGGGATGCGAGCATTGATGAGCCATGCAAGGATTCCCACCACGATCAGCGCCACGGCGAGCGAGATTAAGGGCATCATAAATACCTCACCGCATGCGATTTTGCAATTGAGATGCCAAAATGAGCGAGAGCACTATGGCTCCTGGAATCAGCGATCAACTCGACAGCCGACTGACCGTTGCATGTAAATCTTACTCCAACAATTCGCGATCCGGTTCCTGCATAGGCAGTGCATCGCGTGGACCGGCCACCCAGACATACAGCGTCGGTAACAGATAGATGCCCAGGATCAGCGCGGCGATCAGGCCGCCGACGATCACGATGGCGAAGGGCCGCTGCGAATCCGAGCCGATGCCACGCGATAGCGCCGCCGGCAACAATCCGAAGCTGGCCACCAGCATGGTCATCATGATGGGGCGCAATCGCAGCACGGATCCTTCCACGGCGCCCTCCAGAATCTGATATCCCCGCGCGCGAAGCTGGTTGATGTATTCGAGCATGATGACGCCGGTCTGCACGGCGACGCCGAACAGCGCCAGGAATCCGACGCCAGAGGACACGCTGAAGTGAGTATGCGTAATCCACAGCGCCAGCAGGCCGCCGATGGGCGCCATGGCGACGTTGGCGAGTATCAGCAACACCCACTTCGAGGAGTTGAACATGGTGTGAAGAATAATGCAGATCACGAGGATGGTGATGGGAAGCACGATCATGAGGCGCCGCTGCGATCGCTTCTGGCTCTCGTACTCGCCCGCCCAATCGATGTGGTAGCCGGCGGGAAGCTTCACCTGCTGATCCACCTTTTGAATGGCCTCCTCCACCGTGCTGCCGAGGTCGCGAACCGGCACGCTGTACTTGATGGCGACATAGCGCGAGTTGCCTTCGCGATAGATCTCGGACGCGCCATCGAGAACCCGCACGTTCGAGAGCTGCGCCAGCGACACGCGCTCGCCGTAGGGAGTCAACAGGCGGATGCTCTGAATGGCTTCCTTGCTGCTGCGGGCCGGCGCCTGATATCGCACCGCCAGGTCGAAACGCTTTTCTCCTTGCAGAACCTGGCTCACGGATTTTCCGCCGACGGCCGTCTCGATCGCGTCCTGAACATCCACGACGTTAACTCCGTAGCGCGCCGCCTGCTTGCGGTCGACAACGAACTCCAGATTCGGCTGGCCGATCACGCGGAACAGACCGAGGTCCGCGACACCGCGGACGTGCCGCAAGACGTTGACAATCTCTTCGGCTTTGGCCTCGAGCACGCGCAAATCTTCGCCGTAAATCTTGATGGCCAGTTGTCCCTTGACGCCGCTCACCGCTTCTTCCATGTTGTCGGCGATGGGTTGCGAGAAATTCCACAATGCGCCAGGAATTTTTTCGAGTTCGCGATCCATGGCCGCGGTCAGCTCTTCCTTGTTCTGCCGGAACACGGGCCGCCACTGGTCTTTCGGCTTGAGATCGACGAAGTACTCGGTGTTGAAGAAGCCTGTCGTATCGGTCCCATCGTCCGGGCGGCCAACCTGCGAAACTACTTGCTTCACTTCCGGGAAAGACGCCAGAATGATGCGCGCCTGGTTCATGACGCGCGCGCCTTCGCTGGGTCCGGTGCTGGGCGCAAGGGTCGCGCGCGCCCAGATGGCGCCTTCGTCGAGATGGGGCAGGAATTCGGAGCCGATGATTCCGCTGAAACTGAGATATGCCGACGCTGCCAACGCGGCCGCGGCAACGGAAAGGGTAATCCAGCGGAAACGAATGGCCCATTCGAGTGTGATGCGATACGCTTTCGTGATTCCGGTCATCACCGGGTTGCGCCATTCGCGAACGTTGGCGCGGAAAAGGAAGCTGGAAAGCGCGGGCGCGATGAGCATCGAGAAGATCAGCGATCCGAGAAGCGCAAACGATACGGTCCAGGCCATCGGCTTGAACAGGCGTCCTTCCACGCGCTGCAACGTGAAGATCGGAATGTAAGCGGTAATGATGATGCTGATGGAATAGAATACTGGCCGTTGCACTTCGTGGGCGGCGTCGCGAATCGGCGCCAACGAGGGGCCAGTTTTGTGCCGGCTCAGGTAGCGAATGACGTTCTCCACCATCACGATCGCGCCTTCCACCACCATGCCGAAATCCAGCGCGCCGAGCGACAGCAGATTCGCCGGAACCTTGATCAAGCTGAGACAGATGGATGCAAATAACAACGAAAAGGGAATGGTGAGGGCCACGATGAACGCGCCGCGCAGGTTTCCCAGAAAGAGGAAAAGGATTAGCGCCACCAGGAGCATGCCCTCGGTGAGGTTGTGCAGCACGGTGTAGGTGGTGTAGTGCACCAGCTCGCTGCGGTCGAGGAACGGCACGATCTTCACGCCGGGCGGCAGAATGTGGTCGTTTAGCTCCTTGACCTTGCCGTGGATCGCATCCAGGGTCGAGTCGGATTCCGCGCCTTTGCGCAATAGCACGATGCCTTCGATCACATCGTCGTTGTCGACGATCTTACCGTCGGCGCGGTGAATCGCTTTGCCGATCTGTCCGAGGCGGATCTTCGGTCCTTGGATGACGGACGCGATTTCGCTCACTCGCAGCGGCGTTCCGTTTTGCGTCTTGATCACGGTCTGAGAGATGTCGTCCACGTTCCGGAAAAGGCCCAGCGCGCGCACGTTGATCTGTTGCATGCCGGATTCGACGAAGCTTCCTCCAGCGTTCACGTTGTTGTTGGCTAAGGCCTGCTCCACCTGGCTCAGACTCAACCCGTAAGCCACCAGCTTGTCCGGGTCGATGCGCACTTGATACTCGCGAGTGATCCCTCCGAAGCTGACTACGTCGACCACGTTTGGAACCGACTTGAACTGTTTTTCGAGCGTCCAGTCCTGGAACGACTTTAATTCCATCAGATCGTAATTCGGATTGGTGCTTCGCAACGTGTACCAGTAAATCTGGCCGACCGGGCTGTAGTCGGCTCCGATCTGCGGCTGTACGCCATTGGGAAGCGTGACCTGCGTGAGCCGCTCGAGCACCTTCTGCCGGTTCCAGTTGTTCTGCGACTGGTCGTTAAAGATCAACATCAGGCTGGAAAGCCCGAACAGCGAAGTGGATCGCAGGTGGTCCAGATCCGGAATGCCATTCATGGCGATCTCGATTGGAATCGTGACCTGCTGCTCCACTTCCTCGGCCGCGCGGCCCGGCCACTGCGTAATCACCTGAACGTAATTGTTGGCGACGTCGGGATAAGCTTCCACCGGCAGGTTGTGAAACGAAACCGCACCCCAAACCAGCAGGATCACGGCCGCTGACAATACCAGAAACCGGTTATTGAGGGAATAGTCGACGAGCGCCCGAATCATTACCGTTCCACGCCGTGCTCGAGCGGATTCGAAACCATTTGGGAGTCGATAGGCAGTTCTCTGTCCTGGGGAGCATTCTCAATATAGCAATGCCTGGCAGCGGGCGACCAGACGAGTGCCGTCAGCGGGGGATTCGATGGCGTGTCAGGATCCCGACTCTGCGGGTGCTCGAAGCTCTTTGGTCTTTCTACTCCAGTTCGAAATCCGGATCCTGCCCGGGCAGCACGTCACGGCTGCCCGCCATCCATACATACAGCGTAGGCAGGAGAAAGATGCTGAGGACCAGTGCCGCGACCAGTCCGCCTACAATCACGGTGGCGAAAGGCCGCTGCGAGTCCGAGCCAATGTCATGCGAGAGCGTGGCGGGCAACAGGCCCAGAGTCGCCACCAGCATGGTCATCATGATGGGGCGCAGCCGCAGCACGGCGCCTTCGACAGCCGCATCGTCAACCGTAAGACCTCGAGCGCGAAGCTGATTGATGTACTCAACCATGATGACGCCCGTCTGCACCGACACGCCGAACAAAGCCAGGAACCCGACGCCGGACGAAACGCTGAAGTGGGTGCCCGTAATCAGCAGCGCCAGCAGACCACCGATGGGCGCCATGGCAACGTTGGCGAGAAGCAGAAGCGCCCATTTGAAGGAATTGAACATGGTGTAGAGAATCATGAAGATCACCAGCAGCGTGAGCGGCAGCACGATCATCAACCGTTTTTGCGATCTTTTCTGGCTTTCATATTCGCCGGCCCAGTCAATGCGATAGCCGGATGGAAGCTTCACTTGCTGCTGCACTCTTTCGATAGCCTCTTCCACCGTGCTGCCCAGATCGCGGCCCCGCACGCTGTACTTGATGGCGACATAACGCGTGTTGGCTTCGCGATAAATTTCGGAAGCGCCGTCCTGCACCTGGATCTTGCAAAGCTGCGCCAGAGATACTCGCTCGCCGGAAGGCGCTAGTAGGCGAATATTCTCGATGGCTTCCTTCGTATCGCGATAAGGAGCGAGATAGCGTACAACCAGGTCGAAGCGCTGCTCGCCTTGGAGGACCTGGCTGACGGCGCCGCCGCCCACCGCCGTTTGAATGGCGTCCTGCACGTCCGCGATATTGATCTGATAGCGGGCGGCCTGCTCGCGATCCACCACCAGGTTCAGGTTGGGCTGGCCAAGCACGCGAAAGAGTCCAAGATCTTCGATGCCATGGATTCCACGCATGATGTTGACCATCTGGTCGCCTTTGTCCTCCAGGACCTTCAGATTGTCGCCATAGATCTTCGCTGCAAGCTGTCCCTTCACGCCGCTGACCGCCTCCTCCATGTTGTCCGCGATGGGCTGCGAAAAATTCCAGATCACGCCGGGGATCTTCTCCAGTTCGCGGCTCATGGCGCCGATAAGCTCTTCTTTGTTTTTAAGAAACACTGGTCGCCACTGCTCTTTCGGTTTCAGATGAACAAAATACTCGGTATTGAAGAAGCCCGTGGTGTCGGTTCCGTCATCCGGCCGTCCCACCTGACTCGTGGCCACCAGAACTTCCGGGAAGGAAGCCAGCAGCACGCGCGCCTGATTGGCCAGACGGATGCCTTCGCTGGGTCCGGTGCTGGGCGCCAGCGTGCCGCGCACCCAGATATCGCCTTCGTCAAGATGCGGAAGGAACTCGGAGCCGATGATGCCGCTGAAGGCCAGATAAGCCGCGCCGGCCAAAGCAATCACCGCAACAGCCACCGCCGGCCAGCGCGATTGAATTGAAAATCGCACGGCGTGCCGGTAACCTCTGGTTAAGAGCGTCATCACGGGGTTGTGCCACTCCCGAATTCCCCTTCGGAAGAAGACGCTGGACAACACCGGCGCAATCAGTATGGAAAAAGTGAGCGCGCCCAGCAGCGCGAAGGCAACCGTCCACGCCATGGGCTTGAACAGGCGGCCTTCGACGCGTTGCAGCGTAAAAATGGGAATGTAAGCGGTGATGATGATGCTGATGGCGTAAAAGACCGGCCTCTGCACCTCGTGGGCGGCGTTGCGTATACATTGGAGAGGCGTCCTAGTTGCTGCATCGCGATGGCTCATGTGGCGGACGATGTTCTCCACCATCACCACGGCGCCATCCACAACCATCCCGAAATCGAGGGCCCCCAGGGAGAGCAGGTTGGCGGGGATATGTCTCAGGTCGAGACAAATCGAGGCGAAGAGCAGCGAGAAAGGGATAGTCAGCGCAACAATTAGCGCCCCGCGAGCGTTTCCGAGGAAAAGGAAGAGGACGATGGTTACCAGGAGAATGCCTTCGGTGAGATTGCGCAGCACCGTTCGCGTGGTGTAGTGCACCAGATCGCTGCGATCCAGGAACGGAACCACGCTCACACCGGGAGGCAGAATGTGTTCGTTGAGCTCCTTTACTTTTCGCTCGATGGCCTTGAGCGTCGCCTCCGCCTCGGCGCCTTTCCGCAACAGTACGATCCCTTCCACTACGTCATCGTTATCCATGATGCGGCCATCGGCGCGGTGAATCGCTTTGCCGTTCCGGCCCAGCCGGATCTTCGGACCCTGTGTTACAGCCGCGATATCCCTGATCCGCAAAGCTGTTCCGCTTTGCGTCTTGATGACCGTCTTTTCGATGTCGGTAACGTTGTTCACCAGGCCAATCGCACGCACGTTCACCTGTTGCATGCCCTGCTCGATGAAGCTGCCGCCCGCGTTCACGTTGTTGTTGGTGAGTTGTTGCTCCACTTGGCCGATGCCGAGTCCATAGGCGATGAGCCGGTTCGGGTCCACGCGGACCTGATATTCGCGCGTGATGCCGCCCAGGCTGGAGACGTCCACAACGTTGGGTACGGACTTGAATTGTTTCTCGAGAACCCAGTCCTCCAGCGCCTTCAAGTCCATCACGTCGTATCTCGGATTGGTGCTGTGCAGGGTGTAAAAATAAATCTGCCCCACCGGGCTCCAATCGGTGCCCATCTGCGGCGTTAATCCGGCAGGTAAGGTGACCTGCGCCATCCGCTCGAGCACTTTCTGACGGTTCCAGTCGTTGGCCGACTCGTCGTCGAAAATCAGCGTGATGCTCGAAAGGCCGAAGAGCGAAGTAGAGCGCAAGTGCTCCAGATGCGGGATGCCGTTCATCACGACCTCAATCGGAATCGTGACCTGCTGTTCGATTTCCTCAGCGGCGCGGCCCGGCCACTGCGTGATCACCTGAACGTAATTGTTGGCGACGTCCGGATAGGCTTCCACCGGCAAATTGTGAAATGAGACCGCGCCCCAAATCAGCAGTAGAATGGCCGCGAACAGGATGAGGAAGCGATTGTTGAGGGCGAAATCGACCAGGCCACGAATCATTACTGCGCCACCGTGTTCTCCAACACGAGCGCGTTCGTCACCACCTGTTGGCCGGGTTTGATCCCCGACTTGATTTCCTGAACGCCGTCGGGAAGCATGCTTCCGGCCATCACTTCCACGCGGCGGAACTGTCCGCTTTCAGCCGGAACGTAGACCCAATCGCGGTCGTGCAGATGCAGAATCGCGCTAGCCGGAACCGTGGCGTGCATCTCCTTATTCAGACCGTGGAATGTCGCGGTGACAAACATGCCCAGCCGCAGCATGCCCGGATTTGCAACTTCCAAGCGGATCTTCGCGGTGCGAATGACAGGATCGAGGCTGGGCCCGATATTGCCAATGCGCCCCTTGAGAACCAGATTGGGATACGCGTTCAGGCGAATGTCCGCGTATTCGTTCAAGCGCACGAACGGAAGGTCGTTTTCATAAACGTCGCAGATCACCCACACCCGAGAGAGATCAGCGATAGTAAACAGGTTGGGCGAGTTGTCCAAAGTTTTTACGCCGGCCGCGGCGGTGACATTCTGTTCGGTGATCACGCCGGAAACGGGGGCATGGATGTCCACGACTGAGGTCGGGTGACTGATATCGGCGCCGAGCACGCGAAGCCGCTCGGTGGCGTTCTCGACCGTGATTCTTGCTCTTGTATCGGTATCCTCGGCGACTTCCAGGTCCTTCTGCGCTATTGCGCCCTTTTCATAAAGGACCTTGGAGCGTTCCAACTGCGCGCGCGCCAGAGTTTCGCTCGCGACGGCGCTGCGGTAATCCGAGAACGCCTGCGAGATATCCACGCTCTGCACACGCATCAGGAGCTGACCCTTCGTAACGGTGTCGCCGATGCGCGCGCTAATTTCCACCACGCGCCCAGAAGCGAGCGAGATCACGGGAATATTGCGCGATACATCGGGATTCACCGAGCCCGTGACCTTCAGCTCCGGCGCGCCGTCGTGCTCCCCCGCGGTCGCCAGCGGAAATTGTTCCGGATGATCCACCTTGACTGTATGGGCGTCGGCCTCGCGCTCCACCTTGGCGGGCGGCGGCGCTTCCGCCTTCATGTCCGCCTCTACCTTCGGACCACAACCGCCCAGGACCAGGCTGAGCGTCAAACATAGTGTGGCGCAGGCACTCTTGCCTGCCGGGTCGAGACTCGTCCCGACCCTCGCTTTAACACGTCCACCATGCGTCGGCATGAGTGCCGACGCGGCAGACTGAGAGTCTGCGCCACGATTCATTGGATTACCTCGCGGCCCACCGCAAGATTCAATTGATTCGCGGCGGTCAGGTAAGAACCGATCAGGCTCAAGTAGTTTCGCTGAATGCTTCGGTAGTCATTCTGCGCGTTCAGAAAGTCGAGCAAAGACGCTCCGCCGCGCTGATAGGCGAACGAGACGGTATCGCGAACCCTGACCGCCTGTTGCAAATATGTCGCCTTGTATGGCCGCAGCAGGACGATGCTGCTGTTCAGCGTCGCGTACGCGGAGTCGACATCGCTGAATACCTGCGCCTGGCTGGCCTCCCGCAGGCGTTCGCTGCGGCCGATGTCGAGCTGCGTGCGCAGCTTTTCGCCCTGGTTGCGATCGAAGAAGCGCAGCGGCACGTTGACGCTGGCGCCGATGGTGTGTTGGTCGAATGGATTGTTGAATGAAGGATTCTTCGTGTACCACGTGCTAAACGTCGGATCGGTGGAGCCGTTTGCAATGGCGAGCTGGTGATCGGTCTTGGCTTTGTCTATTGCTTCGAGAGCCGCCTTCAGGTCGGGCCTCGCATCGAGAGCCATAGCGCGCAGGTCATCCAGCAGCAGAACCTGCTCGCGGAACTCATATGGGCCGGTCACGTCAAATTGGTCGCCCGGCGTTCGGTCGTTGAGAAGCGCGAGAAGCTGAATCTTGGCCGTGCGCAGACTTACTTCCGAGGTCACCACGTCGGACTCGTACTGGACGCGCTGCAGTTCCAGGCGGTCCAGATCCGCCTGTGCAATATCGCCCGCCTTGAACCGATCGCGACTCACGCCCAGCAGGCGATCGTAATAAGAAAGATTCTCCCGCGCCAGCTCCAGCACCGCCTTTTGCTGCAGCGTCTGTACGAAAGCGTTCCGCAAGTTGAATACCAGGATTCTCTCCTGATCCGTCAGGATCGACGACGCAATATCGGTCGCCTTGCGGGCGCTGTCGCGCCTCAACTCGCGCTTGTGATTCCGCTCATGCAGATAACTAATGTTTGGTGAATACACAGTTCCAGCGAAAGGTCGCCAGACGCCTTCAAAGGGAACGAGCTGAGTCCCATCCGTCAGCAGAGTGAGACTCGGATTGGGGCGGAGGTAGGCCGTGATTTCCTGAGCCTTGGACTCGTCGATACCAATGCGCGCTGCCTGCAAAGTAGGATTGGCAGCTTCGAATTTTTCGCGGATCTCCTGCCAGGTGAAGCTTCGCGGCGCGGGTGCATTCTGCGCCCAGCACGAAACTAGAAACAACACAGGCAAGAAGGCCTGTGCCACACACTTTGGCCAATCGTATCCCAACACTCGGAATGTAGCGGCGCGCTCCGCCTCGTGTCCAGTATCTTTTGGTTATCGCCTGCCTATCTTTTGGCCAACCGATGGATTCGCGATGGTTTCCGTCGTTAGAATGAGTTAGGGCATGTTGTTTTTCTTACTTCGAGGCACTCCCAAGGCCGTGCTTCTGCGCGCAGGTGTGATGATCGCCCTGATCGCGTTCGCCGACTGGCGGGTGGAAGGAAACGTCCCGTTAGGCTTCCTCTACCTGTTCCCCATGCTGCTTGTGGGCAGCGTGCTCAGCCGCTGGCAGATCGCTGGAGTAGCGGCCCTCTGCACCTTCCTGACCGAGATGTTCGACTCGTTTCAGTGGTTCCCCGGCACAGGCGTACCCCGCGACATCTTGATTTTTGCGGCGTTCCTGGGCATGGGCTTGTTTGTGTACGAAGTGGTCCGCAGCCGGCAGACAGCGCTGCAAAGTGTCCAACAGATCGAGAGCGAGATTCAGGCCCGGCGCGAGGCCGAAGAGCAACTCAAGGTGCTGGTGGAGAGCAGCCCGGCCGCGATCTTTACGACGAATTCGGAAGGCCGCGTTCTGCTGGCCAACGACGCGGCACACCGGCTGCTGGCTCTGGAACCTGGCACGCTGCCCGGCAGATCGATCCGCGAATATCTGCCCGCCCTGCTCAACGTCCCCGCGCCGGATCGGGACCGCCCGGCGTTTCGCACCGTGATGCAGTGCCGGGGACGGCGCGAAGATGGCGAAGTGTTCCTGGCCGACATCTGGTTCTCGACTTACGGAACCAGCGCCGGATCGCGCCTGGCGGCGATGGTCGTGGACACCTCGGAAGACTTACGATCGCGCGAAGAGTTCAATTTACATCAGCTCATGGCCGGTTCGCGAATTCTGGTTGGCGCCGTTTCGCATGAGATTCGAAACATCTGCGGCGCGATTGCCGTGGTGCACCAGAATCTCGCCCGCAGCGGCGCTCTGGCGCAGAACAAGGATTTCGAGGCGCTCGGAACTCTCATCCTGGGCCTGGAAAAGATCGCAGCCATGGAACTCCGCCAGACGGCGAATCCAGCGGCCGGTCTGGATCTTCCTTCCCTGCTCGAAGAGCTGCGCATCATCGTCGAGCCGTCGCTGCGCGAAGACGGCATCGAGGTCCAATGGAACATCGAAGCAGAGCTTCCCGCCGTTTGGGCCGACCGGCAAAGCCTCATGCAGGTCTTCCTGAACCTCATCAAGAACAGTGAACGGGCGATGCTGAGTCAGGCGCACCGCGAGTTGACTATTCGCGCAAGAAACGAGCGCGGCCGTGTCGCGATTCAGTTCCAGGACACGGGCGGCGGCGTAGCCAATCCCGACCGGCTTTTCCGGCCATTCCAGCAAGGCGCACAGGCTACCGGCCTCGGCTTGTATCTGTCGCGAGCCTTCCTGCGTTCGTTCCGCGGCGACGTGCGCTATGAGCCTGAGCCAAACGGGTCCAGCTTCGTTGTCGAACTGTCGCCCGTACTCTCCGACCTGGGAAAAGGAACATATGGGACAGGAGATCAGGATTCTATTGGTGGACGATCACAGCCTGTTCCGGGAGAGCCTCAGCCGGTTACTCGAGGCCGAGGCTGACTTCCGGATCGCCGGCAATTGCGCATCCGCCGCCGAAGCGCTGGCTGTTCTGGATCGCGAACCGGTGGATGTCGTTCTGCTCGACTACGACCTGGGCGAAGAGCAAGGTTCGAGTTTCCTCGAAAGCGCCAAGAAAAAGGGCTTCCAGGGACACGTGCTGATGGTGACGGCGGGCATGAGCGACGCCGGCACGTTGCGCGCGCTCGAGAGCGGAGCTGCTGGAGTTTTTCTGAAACACAGCCCGCCCACTCAATTGGTGGAAGCGATTCACAAGGTGGTCAGCGGTGAGACATGGCTGGATTCGAGGGCCGTCCGGTCGCTGGTCGCGGGCGCCAGTGGAAAGTCCGACGAGCAGCGCAACACCCAGCCGCTCACCGAGCGCGAGCATGCCGTCCTGAAGGGCGTCTTCGAGGGTTTTTCCAACAAGGAAATCGCGGGCAAGCTGCAAATTTCCGAAGGGTCGGTGAAGGCGGCCATGCAGCAATTATTCGACAAAACCGGCGTCCGTACGCGCAGCCAGCTTGTCCGGATTGCATTGGAGCGGTTGGCGCAGGACTGGCGGTAGTGGGCTATCAATTCGCCGAGAGACTATCTGGGCGCACTCCAAGCGTTGTGAGTTTCGGTTTGTGCTCGCAGGAGCCAGACCGCGAGACCGGCATGCGAGACCCGAACCACGCGGCCCATCCTCTTCGCCCGTGTATCGAAGTCGGCGTGGCGGAGAAAGCGTCGAATAAACGTGGCCACCTCGTTTTGTCCGACGCTCGTCACAACCAGACAATAGCTTCGATGCCTCAGGTCGGGATGATAGAAGTCTGCGTCACGGGTGAAAAAAGTCGGGCTGTGCTGCTTACGCAGCAGGACGACAATCTCTTCGTCCTTCAGGCCTTTTCGGCCAAAGTGGACTCCAATTTGTCTCGGAGCCAGCCGCCATCTTTCCAGCAACAGACGCTGTCCGTCCAGGATATTCTCGTCGAGGATGATCAAGCCCGAGCTCGTTCGAGCACGTATTCACGCGCCGCGTACTGAGCCGAATGATCGCGAAACGCCTGACTCGCCAATCGCACCGCTTCCGAGATGGCGTCCGACGACACGTCGCCGCGCCACTCCTCTGCGATCGTCTCCCAAGCGATGCCCGCGGCCACTTGCTCCAACACGTCAGCCACCAGGATGCGGGTTCCCCGGAACGTCGGCTGGCCGTGGCAGATCGCGGGATCGGCGACGATGAACCGCCCGATCATTCGCTTGGCCAACTGCTGCTTGCGCTTTGCCACGGTGAGAGCCTCTAACACAATTATAGCCGGACCCGCGATTGATCCCTGCTACTTGCCACATCGAGCTCGATTCGCGGGCCGTTCGGTCGGGCGCCAGTGGAAAGTCCGATGAGCAGCGCAACACCCAGCCGCTCACCGAGCGCGAGCGTGCCGTCCTGAAGGGCGTCTTCGAGGGTCTTTCCAACAAGGAAATCGCAGTTAAGCTGCAAATTTCCGAAGGGTCGGTGAAGGCGGCGATGCAGCAATTGTTCGACAAGACCGGCGTACGCACGCGCAGCCAGCTCGTCCGCATCGCGCTGGAGCGGTTGGCGCAGGACTGGCGATAGTGGGCGAACAATTCCGAGGATCTACCTCGTCGAACCTTTTGACGCCGGTTTTCGTTGAGGCATAGAATCAAGCCGTGGGTATCCGACGACGCGACTTACTGGCGGCAGGCACTACCGTGGTCACGGCCATCGGCACCGCCCCATGGGCGTTCGCACAACGAGGAGGGGACATGTACGGCCTGATCGGGAAAATGACCGCCGCTCCAAGCAAGCGAGACGAGCTGATCTCGATTTTGTTGGAAGGCGTCGCAACGATGCCCGGATGTCTCAGCTACATCGTCGCGAAGGACACAAGCGACGCGAACGCGATCTGGATCACGGAAGCGTGGGACAGCAAGGCCAGCCACGAAGCCTCTCTGTCGCTCCCGTCGGTCAAGGAAGCCATCGCGAGGGGCCGGCCGCTGATCGCCGGTTTCAGCGATCGCGTCGTCACCACGCCCGTTGGCGGGACGGGACTGGCGATGCCCGATCGCCCACGATAAACGCTGAACCGGAGGACCGCTATGAGGATCACTCGGGTCATGTGCTATTCCGCCCTGCTGCTGGGCCCGCTGGCAGCCTCGGCCCAAACAACCCGGACGAGGGTGGTGCTGCTCGGCACCGGCACGCCCGTGCCCGATCCCGACCGTTCCGGTCCTGCGACCGCCATCGTTGTCGACGATAGCGCCTATCTCGTCGATTTCGGGCCCGGCGTCGTGCGTCGCGCTAAGGCGGCTGTTCTCCACCGGCACATCAGCGCGCTTGAGCCCGCCAACCTGAAGGTAGCCTTTGCGACACACCTGCACTCCGATCACACGGCTGGTTATTCGGATCTCATCCTGACCGGATGGACCGCCGGCCGGCGCACACCGCTTGAAGTATACGGTCCGGCAGGATTGCAATCCATGACCGAGTACATTTTGCGGGCGTATCGGATCGACATTGAGACACGTACAAAACCAGAGGGAGACCAGCGCGGTAACCTCGATGGCTGGAAGGTGAACGCCCATGAGATCAAGTCCGGAGTGATCTACAAAGACTTAAGAGTCACCGTCACCGCCTTCCCCACGAAACACTCCATGGAGAGCTACGGATACCGGTTCGATACTCCGGACCGCAGCGTCGTGATCTCAGGCGATACGAATCCTACGGAGGAGACGATCAAAGCCTGCAATGGTTGCGATGTTCTGATTCACGAGGCAAGGACAGTGGAGATGTTCAATAGGCTGCCTGTCGGCTCCCACTCGTTCGGCGCGAAGAATCATACGACGTCCGAACAGCTCGCAGCGCTGGCAACCAAAGCCAAACCAGGCTTGCTCATCGTTTATCACGCCTGGATTTCCTGGCGGCCCAGTGCGGCGCCCTCAGGCAATCCGCCTTTTGCGCTGACTACCGGCGAACTCCATTCCTCACCCGATGTGCTCCAGAAAGAGATCGGCGCGCGATACGCGGGACACTTCGTCATCGGGCGGGATCTCGACGTGTACTAGGTTTCGCCAGCGTCCGCCTCGATCCGTGACGCCAAGGTTCATGCTACGGGCGTGCTAGGATCGTCGCATGTGGGAAGGTGCCATCGTCTCAATCCACGTCGCGCCGGAGGCTTCGGCGCCGATGCAGTCGATCACCGAAGTGCGGGCGTTCCCAGGACGCGGGCTCGAGGGCGATCGGTATTTCGCCGGGACCGGGTTCTACTCGAAGACGTCGAGCCACGGTGGGCGCGAAGTCACGCTGATCGAGATCGAGGCCGTCGAAGCGCTCTCCGTCGGCGAGGTCAACGCCGCTGGGGAGCGGCTCGGGATCAAGCTCGCCGCTGCGGGCACCCGCCGCAACATCACGACGTCCGGTGTCCCGCTCAATCATCTCGTCGACCGTGAGTTTCGGGTCGGTGCGGTGCTTATGCGCGGCACGCGCCTCTGCGAGCCGTGCAAGCATTTGGAGGACCTCACGCAGCGTGGCGTGATGAGCGGTCTGATCCATCGCGGGGGTCTGCGTGCACAGATCCTGAGCGAGGGCGTCATCCGCGTCGGCGACGTCGTGTGCCCGAAACACCGGATATAGATCCCCGATCACTTCGCCACGCCTCACGCTCCCGAGTCCCAAACTACCCGTACTTGGCGGCGACTGTAACCTACTGCACCGTATATAGATAAAATCCTTGACGCCACACTACATCTTGGGGCATGATTACAGACAGCCCGCAAAACTTGCCGTAGTTTTGTGGCAATCTCATTACAAGGCAGCCCAGAGGAGAGACTTGAGATGGCCCACCCCAGCGTCGCCCTCAGCAGCGTTAAAATTGAAGAGTTGGACAAAGTATCAAAAAAGGCCCTCCCCATAGCCCAGCGCAAGGGAGTAACCTTCCCTAAGTACTTCACGCAAAAGCTCGAACCGGGCAGGACGCCGTACGACGAAATTGTCTGGGAACAGCGCACGGCTGCAATTGGGAACGACAAGGGTGCAATCATCTTCGAACAGAACGACGTGGAGGTCCCCTCCGATTGGTCGCAAACCGCCACCAACATCGTCGTCAGCAAATACTTCCACGGCAAAATGGGCTCGCCTGATCGCGAGCACAGCGTGCGCCAGTTGGTGCACCGTGTGGTGGACAGCATCGCCGATTGGGGCCGCGCCGGCCGCTACTTCAAAACCAGCGAGGACGCGGAGAATTTCCGCAACGAGCTCGCCCACCTGATGCTGACCCAGAAGGCCTGCTTCAACTCGCCCGTCTGGTTCAACGTAGGCGTGAGCGAGGCGCGCGGCTATGGTTTCTATTACGACGAGATGGCCGACAAGATCGTGAAGCTGAAGAAGGGCGAGTCGCGCCCGCAGTGCTCGGCCTGCTTCATCAACTCCGTGCGCGATTCGCTGGAATCGATTCTCGATCTCGCCAAGACCGAGGGCATGCTCTTCAAGTGGGGATCGGGCACTGGCACCAATCTTTCGCCGTTGCGCGAGGAAAATGCCGGGCTGGCCGGGGGCGGTTGTGCCTCCGGCCCGCTCAGTTTTATGAAGGGCTTCGATGCCTTCGCCGGCGTCATCAAGTCCGGCGGCAAAACACGGCGCGCCGCCAAGATGGTCATCTTGAACATCGATCACCCGGATGTCGAGCAGTTCATCTGGTGCAAGGCCAAAGAAGAGAAGAAGGCCCACACGCTGATCGACGCCGGCTACGACGCGACGCTCGACGGCGAAGCGTACGGTTCCATTTTTTTCCAGAACGCCAATAATTCGATTCGCGTGACTGATGAGTTCATGGAAGCCGCCGCCGCGGATGGGGATTGGTGGACTCGTTCGGTGGCCAACGGCCAGCCGGTGAAACGCTACAGCGCCAAAGAAATGCTGCGCGAGATTTCTGACGCGACGCACCAGTGCGGCGATCCCGGCATGCAGTTCGACACGACCATCAATCGCTGGCACACATCCAAAACCACGTCGCGCATCAACGCGTCGAATCCGTGCTCGGAGTACATGTTCCTGGACGATTCGGCTTGCAACCTGTCATCGCTGAACCTGATGAAGTTCGTCGGGCCGGGCGGCGAGTTCGATACGGAAGCGTTCCGGCATGCCTGCGACACGATGATCATGGCGCAGGAAATCATCGTCGATTACGCCAGCTACCCGACCGAAAGAATCGCGCGCAATTCGCATGACTTCCGGCCGCTGGGACTCGGCTATGCCAATCTGGGCGCGCTGCTGATGTCGATGGGCATTCCTTATGACAGCCCGGAAGGCCGCGACTGGGCTGGCGCAATCACAGCTGTGATGTGCGGCCAGGCGTATTTGACCAGCGCCCGCATTGCTGAAGCCGTCGGCCCGTGCCCCGGCTACGAGGTGAACGAAGAATCGTTCCTGGATGTGATCCTGATGCATGGCAAGGCGTGCAGCGGCATCGACAGCAAGCGCGTTCCCGACGATCTGTATCAGAACGCCGTGGAGTGCTGGAACGAGGCGTACATTTTGGGCGAGCGCTTCGGCTTCCGCAACGCGCAGACCACGGTGATCGCGCCTACGGGCACCATCGGCTTCATGATGGATTGCGACACCACCGGCGTCGAGCCGGACCTGGCGCTGGTGAAGTACAAGAAGCTGGTCGGCGGCGGCATCATCAAGATCGTCAACAACACCGTGCCGCAGGCGCTGATCAAGCTCGGCTACACTCCCGAGCAAGTGGAACTGATCGTCAGCCACATCGACGCCACGGGCACCATCGAAGACGCGCCCGCGCTCCAGGAAGAGCATCTGCCCGTTTTCGATTGCAGTTTCCGGCCGCAGAACGGCAAGCGGTCCATCCATTACATGGGCCACGTGCGCATGATGGCCGCGGTGCAGCCGTTCATTTCCGGCGCCATTTCGAAGACCATCAACATGCCTGAGGAATGCACGGTGGAAGACGTCATGGACGCCTACACGGAGAGCTGGCGCTTGGGACTGAAAGCTGTCGCCATTTATCGCGATGGATCCAAGCGTGCGCAGCCGTTGAGTTCCGGCACGGGCAAAGGCGAGAAGAAGGCTACAGCTTTGACGGCCGCGCCGGCTACCGTGGAACGGGTTGTTTATCGCCCCACCCGCCGCAAGCTGCCCGACGAGCGCCAGTCGGTTACGCACAAGTTCACCATTGGCGGCCATGAGGGCTACATCACGGTGGGCCTGTATGAGGATGGCACACCGGGCGAAGTCTTCATCTCGATGGCGAAAGAAGGCTCGACGATCAGCGGACTGATGGACAGCTTCGCGACGAGCATCAGCTACGCGCTGCAATACGGTGTGCCGCTGAAGTTTTTCGTCGACAAGTTCAGCCACGTGCGCTTCGAGCCCAGCGGCTGGACCGGCAACCCGCAAGTTCCCTACGCGAAGTCGATCATGGATTACATCTTCCGTTGGCTGGGCGCAAGGTTCCTGGGGCCGGAATACGCGGTGACGGAGGCGGGCAATCCGCCGGTGCTGCGTCCCACGGAGCCGGAGCCGCAGCAAGCGCTGCCATTCGATCCGGTGGTGTCGGACGCGCCGCTGTGTTCGGAATGCGGCGGGCTGATGACCCGCAACGGGAGCTGCTACAAGTGCGAGAACTGCGGGGGAACGAGCGGGTGTAGCTAGAGTCCCGACACTTTCCAAGAATTGAGAGCGGGCGGCGCGGACGGGCCGCCCGCTCGCTTTTGTGAGGTCACATGTCCGAAGGCACTGCGATAGACAACCTGAGCAGCCTGATACTCTGGCCGCGTGAGGAACGCCATCTGGAGTTCAAAAGATCAATGGATTGGGCTGACCCAGCGACAAAGGCTAAACTGACGAAGTCCGTGTTGGCCATGGCCAATTTGCGCGACGGAGGCCACATCGTCTTGGGTGTGGAGCGTCAGCGTGACGATAGCTATCTTCCCATTGGGGTTCAAGCCGAGCACCTCGATTCATTTGTGCAAGACCAGCTTTCGTCTCATTTCGGTGAGTAACGCCGATCCATACGTCGAAACCACTCTAGTCAAACACACTTTCGACGGAAAGACGTTTTGCATCATTCGAGTCAGCGAGTTTGCCGACCTACCCGTGGTCTGCAAGAAAGACGGCCTGGAAAAGCTCCGACGCGGAGCCGTCTACACGCGATCTCGGCGTATGCCCGAAACAGTTGAAGTGCCTAGCCAAGTTGAGATGCGCGAGACTCTCGACCTCGCCGTTGAGAAGCGCAGTCGTGCCTTCGCACGTCAAGTAGAGCGCATGGGGTTCGTCCGGTCGGTTCAAAAGAACGAGTTTGCTGACCAGCTCAAGAAACTCCCTGAAACAGAAATCCTGAAGAGGATATGGTCCATGGGACGCTGGCGGGTTTGGATACGACCAACGGTGTTCGAAAAGGCGCGCTTTCAGAGTTTGACAGAATGCCGACTGTTCACACTGCGTAATGCTGTAAACAGCGGTGGTTGGCAATATCCCTACGCAGGTGCTGAAGTCATTACGGAGTCTGATGAGTCGATCGGAGGCGATGTGGACTTCGCCCCGTTCCTAGAACGGTGGAATCTGTTTCGTAGCGGGCAGTTTGTTTGGAACTTTGCGTTTGCTGAAGAATTCCTCGGCACAGAGAGCTGGCCAGCGCACCCGCAAATCTTCGTGCCCGGGGAGGGGAAGCGCTATCTGCACGTCCTGCGCACACTGAAAATAGTGATCTGCGTTTATGAATTCGCAGGCAGAATGGCATTTCGGCAACTCTTGGACCCATCAGCATTGATATCTATTGAATTGCACGGTGTGGACGGCCGGGAGTTGAGTTACATGTCTCCCCAACCGCGGCTTGACGGAAAGTACTGGTGCCGGAAAGAGAGTATTCAAATTGAGCGATCCGTGAGCCCGGAAGAACTGACGACCAAACCTCGGGAACTCGCGTTAGACGTAACGCTCGAAATGTTTAGGGAGTTCAATTGGCTAGACCCGCCGAAGAGCTTGTTGGCTGAAGAACAGACTCGGGCCTTGAACACCTGAACAAGCTAAACTGACTAAGTAGGGACACGGAGAACTAGTTTGCGTCGGCTCATACGCCCGTTTCGCCACCTTTTTCTTGGGTTGACCGTGATCGTCGTTTTGTGTTGTCTATTGGCGACCGTCGCACAATCTCAGCCTACCGGGACAGTTTCCGGGCCTAACGCGGGACAGGGAACAAAATCTGTACCTGCTGGTGAGTCTGCGGCGAATTCTTCAAGTCGAACATCGTTCGGGATCGAACTCAAACCGCTCACTCTATTCGAATTTCTTTATTTGTTGCTGACCTTCTGTGCAGCCGCAGGCGCACTTTTGTCAATTGTTGCGTTAATTCGGCAGGCACGGGCCTCGTCTGATGCCTCCGTAGCCCAAGAGACGGTCTCAGTTGATCGAGTCTTCGTCGATCATCCGTATCTGCGGAAGTATTTTCTCGGCGGGTGCGACATCTCTGCTGAACATGAGCACTATGATCAGGCGTTGGCGGCCTCGCAATTGCTAGCCAACTATTTCGAGAGCTACTGCCGTCAGAGGCGCAAGACCAGCCAGCTTTACGATGAAGGGACATGGAAAGCTTACATGACTGAGCACCTTCGGAACAGTCCTGTTTTGTGCAGATACATCGAGCGGTATAAGGACTGTTTCACCGATGATCTCGTCAACCTTATGAGGACATCGAGGCCACTCTAAAGCCCCGATGGCACTGGAAGTGGCTGCTCAGACATTGATGCTGCCATCCTCTGAACAACCCGATAGTGACCACTTCAACGCGCCTTCCCAGCAGCTCCTCTTGATCGAGGCGTTGTTTGTTGACGTCCACCTCGATGAGGAGTTGGAGTTTACTGCTGGGTAGTGCGCTAAATCTGCATTTAGCGGACTACCTAGTGCTGGTAGCCACTCTAGGACGGCGGTAGAATGGGGCTATGGTGAAGTCGTCAAAATCAACGGCCAGGAAGAACGGGCGTCCTCAGCCGGAGCGCCGCGTCTCCAAGCTTGGCAAGCAGCTTCGGAAGCTGGCCGAAGAGTATGCGGCGTCTGGCGGCAAACTCCTCAACCGCCGCGAACTCGAACGCGAGATCGCTGAGCGGCGGGGCCTACGATAGTGGCGCGGAGCCCTATCCGTACTTATTTGGATAGCGGTGTTCTGATAACGGCATACAACGGCGCTCCCGAACTGAAAGAACTGGCGTTGCGTGTGCTTGAGGACCCGAACAGGATTTTCCTTTGTAGCCCGTTCGTCCACCTGGAGACCACACCGAAAGCGCTCTTCAATAGGCGCCGCAGCGAACATCGCTTCTATCACCTGTACTTTCGGCGCGCTGCAATGACGAACGACCTCAAGCGGATTCTGGGCCATGGGTTCAGAGAAGCAGCCAGGGCTGGAGTGGGACCCATGGACTCGCTACATCTCGCCGCGGCGCATCTGCTGAATGCGGACGAGTTCATCACCACAGAGAAGCCGACGAAGTCCATCTACCGCTCCTCGTTGGTCAAGGTCGTCTACCTGTTCGACTAGGCAGCCGGCTTGGTTTGCAGGGCCATGAAACGCTGCCGCAGCGTGTGATGAGAGTTGGAGGGTGAGAAGCGGCGGAATTTCTCGCTCACAAGGAATACACGCGAGGAGGGTGGAAAAAATGGGCGCGCTAGTGATCGACAACAAGAAGTACGCGCGGATATTGGCGAAAGTCCTGCCACGAGTAATCGCAACGGCCAAGGAGCATGCACGCATGCTGGCCGAAGTCGAAGAGCTGATGGACAAGGGTGAGCATCGTAGTGCGGAAGAGGACGCCGCCCTTGACCTGATGGTTCGTCTTATCCAGGACTACGAAGAGGAGCATCATCCTCTCCCCGATCCGAGTCCTCACGAAATGTTGGTGTATCTGATGGAACAACGGAGTTTGAAGCAAGCGGACCTTCTTCCGATTTTCAAATCCAGAGGCTACGTATCCGACGTCGTCAACGCGAAACGCGGCATCAGTAAAGTACATGCCAAGCAGCTTGCCGAGTTTTTCAAGGTCTCGGCGAACCTATTCATTTAACAGCTTGTAGCCGCAAACTGGCAGTGCCAGCCAATCTCTTGCAGTGTATCCGCAATGACTCGATTATGCATCTGATTTGTAGTATCCTGGGAGTGTAGGAGGCAGAATGGCTAATCCGGCGCGGAACAGGAACGCAAGACACCGCTCGAAGTCAGCCCGCAAGCCAAAATTCCAAGCGGACCTGGCGCCGATCGAAGACGGCGCGGTTCGCTCGCTGAAAGAGCAACTACAGCTCACCAGCAACTCCGATTTCCTCTCCGAAGCGGTCGCCCTGTTCCAGTGGGCGGTATCCGAGCGCAGGCAGGGACGCATGATACTGAGCGAGAGCGCGAGTGGCGACAGGAGAGTTCTGGTCCTGCCTCGTTTGGAACGGGTGGCGCCGGAATCCGCTCTACCTCACGTCAAGATCGACTGGACCGACAAGGAATTGGAGAGTTTGGCGCAACTCGCCAGTTCGGAGCCAGCGAAGCCAACCGAGGCATTGTTCCGGGCTATCAGGGAATAACAGTTGGCAACGATCATTCGCCGGCTGGAAGAGAGCGACTCGCTTGAGAGCTTCGACTGTGGGGATGAAGCGCTCAATAACTACCTGAAGAGGCACGCCTGGAACAATCAGCGCAAGAGTTCGATCGGTGTCACCTACGTTGCGGTGGAGGAAGTTGCCCCAGGCTCGGTCATTGGATACTTCACGCTGGCAACATCGAGCGTCGCGCGCGATGCCCTGCCGAAGAAACAAGTCCGCGGACTGCCTGCATATGATCTCCCTATGATCTTATTGGCCCGCTTGGCCGTGGATCGCCGTTTCAGCGGGCGAGGCCTGGGACACGCGCTTTTGTCGGAGGCGCTACGCATCGCTTTGAGTGTTTCGGAACAAGTTGGGTGCCGCTGCGTCATCGTGGACGCTTACGCGGCGGCGGTGGAGTGGTACGCGCGTTACGGGTTCATTCCAATTGAGGGCAGCAAGGGCGGTTCGGTCCGAATGTATTTGGACATTCGAACTGTTAAGGCGGCGCGCTAAGCTCGGGCGGACGCCGGCGGCCCCGAATTTCCCGGGCCGCGCTCCCGTCCGCGAAGGTACAATCGGTGCGATGAAACCAATTCTGCTAATCGTAGCCCTGACGATAGCCATCCCTGCCGCCAAGGCGGCGGACGGCGACTCCGTGGACAACATCGTCCATGCCCTCTACGACGTGATCTCAGGGCCGGCCGGGACCCGCGATTGGGCACGCTTCCGGTCGCTGTTCGCCGAGGGAGCACGATTGATCCCGCTGCGAGTGACCCCCGAAGGCGCCACGCCGGCGGTTCTGACCGTGGAAGACTACGTGAAGCGCGCCGGCGCGAACTTCGAAAAGAACGGCTTTTATGAATCGGAAGCCGCGCGGCGCATCGAGACCTTCGGGAACATCGCGCACGTCTTCAGCACCTACGAGTCGCGGCACGCGCCTGGCGAAAAGCCGTTCGCGCGAGGCATCAACAGCTTTCAGTTGGTCAAATCCGGAAACGCCTGGAAAGTGGTGACCATCCTCTGGGATTCTGAACGCGAGAACAATCCGATCCCCGCGAAGTATCTGTCGTCGCCAGCCGCGCAGTAAATGTGCCGCCCGGCACCCTCTGCTATCCTATGGGTGCGGCGAACGTAGCAAAGGAGGCTCCCGATGAGTTGCGGCAGCGGCATGGTGGATCCCAGATTCGAAGAACAGGCCGGTGGGCGCAAGGTCTTTTGCGTCAAGTTTCAAAAGGAAATGCCGGGAATGGATGAAGTCCCCTTCGACAACCACCCCCTCGGCCAGCGCATCTACGAGAACGTCTCCAAGGAAGCCTGGAAGCTGTGGCTCGAGCAGATGAAAATGATCATGAACGAGTACCGGCTCAATCTGGGCACGCAGGAAGCGCAGGAATTTCTGCTCAAGCAAATGGAAGATTACTTTTTCGGCGAAGGCGCCGCACTGCCGCCCGGCTACGTTCCGCCGAAATCGAAGGGTTAGGAGCCGTGGCGAAAGTCCACGCGAAGCCCCAAAACACAGGCTGAAGCCTGTGCCACCCTTAGCCCGAGACCACCGGCAACGCGGTCGCAACCTCAAAACGCAAGCGTTCGTGTGACGCCCGCAGCGCGCGTTCCACAGCTTCGGGAGTTTCGCCGCGCGCGAAGATGAATCCCAGATAGCTGTTGCCCTCGGGCAGCGGCATCAGTTTCTGGCCTTGCTTCGCGGTGATGATCACATCTTCCACGCCTGGCGCCGACCTCGCTTCGTCCAAGCCGCCCACGTCTTCATAAACACCCTCGCGCGGAATCGGGATCATCATCACTCCGGCTGCATCCACCGGCATCGGAAACGCCGAAACATCCTCGCCGGCGGCGTTCCGCAGAATCAACTCTTCCAATCCCGGCAGCACGCGCGCGCACAAGCCGCCAATCGGGCGCGCCGCGACTTCGAGCATCCAGACGCCGCGCGCGTTCACTCGCATCTCGGCGTGCACGGGCCCGTGCGTCAGCCCCAACGCTCGAACAGCCGATTCGGTAGTGTGGATAATATCGCGCTGTGTCTCGCCGCTCGCGCGCGAAGGCGTGACGTAAATGGTCTCCTCGAAGTAGGGGCCGTCCAGCGGATCCGGTTTATCGAACAACGCCAGCACGCGCAGCCGGCCACCGCTGAGAATCCCTTCGAGAGCGAATTCACGGCCTTCGATGAAGCCTTCCACTTGAATAAACCGGTGATGCTCTTCGTTGAAATGCAGGATATCGGGATCGCCCAGCAACGCGGCGATGCGCCGGAACGCGGCGGCAAATTCTTCGGAGTTGTTGGCGCGGATCACGCCGCGGCTGGCCGACAATCCCAGCGGCTTCAAAACGCAGGGATACGGCGTGGCGAGCGCCGCGCGGTGCGGCCCTTCATCGAGCGGCACGCGAAAAAATTCCGGAACCGGCAATTCGGCCGAGCGAAATCGCTCGCGTGCCAGGAATTTGTTCCGGCAGGCGAGCACCGAATCCGGCGAGTTGTACGGAATGCCGATGAGCGCGGCGGCGAGGGCGGCGATGTATGCCGGCCGATCGCCGACGGCGACTATGCCATCCACTTGGGACTCCGCAGCGATCGTGCGCGCCGCCCCCTCCGGATCTTCAAAACGCAGCGCCAACGCGTGATCGCCCCAGGGATCGTCGAGCACGTGGCAGCGATCCGTCGCGAGCTGCAACTCAAGACCAAGCCGCTCTGCCGCATCCCCAAACACCCGCGTCTGATACCCAGTGGTAGCGCCGATCAGCAAGAGTTTTCGACAACGGTTCATCTCATTAACCTACTTCTACACATGAGTGATTCCGACTGCCTGTGGCGGCTGTTATAGACTACCCCAAGCCCAGTTCATCGTAGAGCACATCTTCTCCATACAGTGTGCGAATGACCTCGTCCTGCGTTTCAATCAGAATGCGGAGCCAATCGGCGAAGGACGCTTGCTTCCCATACAGTTTTCTTCCAGTCACATGGAGATACGCCACTGGATACTCGCCATTCGCGTCGGCGGATTCGGTCAAGAAGCACCACGCATTACCGTTGTGATCCAGACTGAACGGGACGAGATTGTTACCCATGATTTCGCCCCCGTCTCGAAAAGCAATCCGCTCATGAGGATCGGGCTTTCCCGGCAGAACGATGTTCTGAATGGCGGCAATCTGAGCGTTTCCGTCTCCGACTGCACTCACCTCTTGCACGCCATACAAATAGGCCCCGTTGCTGAACTGCCTCACCAACGTCCGGAACGACGGCGGGAGCGGACGACCAAGGGCTTGTTCAGTGGCGCTCACCTCAACATCCGTGGCAGACGGGTATCGCTCGTGTTCACCCTGTTCGAGCGCTAATAGCAAATCCAGCAAGCTTTCACGATCGCTCATCCCGCCACCCACCACCCACCACCACCTACCTCCCGCCACCTAAACAAGAGCCAACTGCCCTTCCGTGGGCTCCGCTCAACAGTACCAAGGCTCGTCCATGTAGGGGATGGTGGCGCGCGGCATCAGATCGAAGACTTCGGGCAGCGGACGCTCCGCCACCAGATCCCACATCTTGCGGAAGATTTCGCGCCGCGATCCTTTTAGCGCGGCCAGCTTAACGGCGTCGCGGGCGAGCGCATCCATTGCCGGATCGGGATGCTTCCATCGATACAACAGCGACGGTTCGTCGAAGCCCGTGATTACGGCCTGAATATCGTCGAGCTCGAGCAGGCGCGAGCCGCGCGTAATCAGCAAACGCAGCGCAAGCTGGATGGGCGCGACGTGTTCCACCAGACGCAGTTCCGCGAGCAATTCGAGCAGCTCGCGATGCGACTCGCGCGTGGTCCATGGCGTGAACGGGATGAACGTGGGCGCGAGCGCCAGTCCCACGTTGCGAAACTCAGCGGCAACCGCGATAAAGTCCGCGCGAGTGTGCCCCTTGTCCAGCTTTTCCAGGACCGCGTCATCCACCGACTCTACCGCGCTAGTCACGAAAAGGCATCCGGTCTCTTTCAGGCGCGGCAGCAGGTCGCGATGCTTGCGTAGGTGTTCGATCTTGATGGTCGCATCGTAAGAAAGCACCGGAAACCCCTGGTGCAGCGCTTCCACGATGCGCATCGCATGCGTCGGACCGTTGAAAAAATCGGGATCGCCGAAAGTGATGTGCGCAGCCCCCGCCGCCACCTGCTGCCGGATGTCTTCCAGCACCACTTCCGACTGAACGATCCGAAACGTGCCGTCGTACACCGGAACTATCGGACAATGCCGGCAGCGATGCTTGCAACCGCGGCTCGCCTCTGTGTAGCCCACTCGCTTCGCCGTCCCGTTGACGCGCAAGCGCGCATACTCGGTGAGCGGCGCAAGCCCGGAACGCGCGGGAGGCAGGAATTGCAACCGGTCGAGCGAGATCGGCGGCCCTTGCTGCGGACCCGGGCGCTCGGCCAGCGCCACGAGTCCCGGCTCAAACTCCCCGCCCAGGATCGTCTCCACGCCGAGCTTCCGCAAATAAGACTCGTTCAGCGGAGCATACAGGCCGTAACAACACAAGTGCACCTCAGGATTCCACCGTCGAATCTTTTCGATCGCCTGCGCCGCCAGCCGCGCGGCCGTGTGCATGGGCAAATAAAGCGCCACGAGTTGCGCCTCGCGAACGGCGTCCATCGAAAGCGACTGGACCGACAAATCCGCACACACCACCTCATGACCATGCGCCGTAAGCCAAGCCGCCGGCGAAGCCAAACCGAACGGTTGCCGCCCGAGTTCGTAAGTGGAGACCAGCAGGACTTTCATCGCCGCCCGATCCCATTATCGCCGGGTTGTAGGTTGTGGGTCGTGGGTTGTGGGAAAACCTAATCGACCCGGATGTACGTGATGGTGTGATGCGTCAGCAGCTTGCCTCGAAGGTCGGTACACTCGGCGACGCCGTAAATGAGCCGGCGTCCCAGTTTCAGGATCTTGGCGTGGCACAGGATGTCTTCCTGACGAGCTCCGTTCAGGAAATTGGTTTTCATTTCCGCGGTCACGGCCTTATCGTCCTTGCCGAGCCGCGTCATGATCGCCAGCCACATCGCGACATCGGCCGCTGCCATAAAGACCTGCCCGGCGACGATGCCGCCCGGCCGCTCAAAATCCTTCTGGAACGGCACCAGCATGGTGCATTCGCCATCCGCGAACGAATGCAGCCGGAAGCCGAACTGCTTCGTGAAAGAAACCTCAGTCAGAAGCTGGTGCAACTCCGTTTCAGTAACAGCAAGGACCATAGCGCGTTTCTATGGTACAGGAGGTGGGTTGTGGGTTGTGGGAAAGGCTAGTGGTCTGGGTCAGAAGTGTTTCCTACAACCCACGACCCACATCCCACAACCTACAAAGGGCTTTAGCCCTTCGCAAAATACAAAGAAGCCGCGCGCTCCAGCTCGGCTTTGGCCATGAACGGCGGACGGCTTTCGTATTTTCCAATGGAGATCAAAATGTTGCAGATGTCGGCCGGATAACAGGCGCGCAACTCGGTGCGTCCTTCGCGCATGCACAGCTTGCGGAGATATTCGGCGCTGTCCGCTTCGCAAGGAATGTTGAAGCCAGTAATCACACGGTGGAAAATCTGATCGAAAGACTTCTCGTCCACGGCGTCCACGAAAATCTTGTTGTGAATACGGCGCAGGAAGGCTTCGTCAGCCAGATCGCTGGGCTCGAGGTTGGTGGAGAAAACGACCATCAGCTCGAAGGGGATCTGGAACTTCACGCCGTAGCGCAGCATCAGATAATCCACGCGGCGGTCGAGCGGCACAATCCAGCGGTTCAACAGGTCGCGAGGCGACATCAACTGCCGGCCAAAGTCGTCGATGATGAAGATGCCGTTGTTGGCTTTCATCTGCAGCGGCGCCGCATAAATACCGGATGATTCATCGAGCCGCAACTCCAGCATGCTGGGAATCAACTCGCCGCCCACCACGATGCAAGGCCGCCGGCACATCACCCAGCGCGGATCGATCTCGACGTCTTCGACATCGATGGTTTGGTGCACCACCGGGTCATATAAGCTGATGATCTGCCCGTCAACTTCCACGGCGTATGGGAGCAGAATGGTGTCCTGATAAACGCGCAGCATTCTTTCGGCAAGACTGGTTTTTCCGTTTCCCGTAGGTCCGTAGATGAAAATGGAATTCTGCGAGATGAGCGCCGGCCCCAACTGGTCGAGCAAATAGTCCGTCACAACCAGATCGGAAAAAGCCGAGCGCAGGGCTTTGCGATCGATGCGCACCTGCGCGGATTGCGCTTTGGTGGCGCTGTGATAGTCCTTCAACGAAACCGGCGCGGCGCCGGCGTACTGCGTGATCTGGAATCTCTCCGAGGCCAGCATTTTGCCCGCCTGCGAGAGCGTGAATTGATAGTCGTTGCCGGTCATGCCCTTCACTTCCACCAATTGCTGCGATCGCATGTGCTGGAACACGATGTTGATGATGGGCACAGACACCTTGAGCTTCTCGCTCAGGCTTTGCAGATTGCTGGAACCCTCCAGCAGCAGCCGGCGGACCATCAGGTCCAGCACCAGCCCCTGGGAAATCCCTAATTCCTCAAATGTTTGCGGAACGCCGGGGGCGAATCCCGTGCGCACTGGCGAAAGCGTTGCAGCCATGGATATACCGGTCCTCGCTCAACTAATCGGCCGTTTCCAGTCAATTGTTTATACACGCCCGGGGCCGCAAACCCGTCAATCTTCTTGTGAAGCTGTGCGGTCTCGCGGTTTGCGCCCTGGCCCTGTGCCTCCCGGCATGGTCCGCCGTTACCGCCGAACAGCTCTATAAGGACGCCCAGAAGGCGGAGCGGGCCGGACAGACTGTGCGCGCCTACCTGTTGTACGCGCAGGCCGCTGCCGCTGATCCCACCAACGTCTCTTATTGGGAACGCGCACAGGCGCTGCGTCCCATGGCCAGTCTTCTCAACGTTACCGAATCGAAACCGGCCGATCTCTCGCCCGATAAAATCGACCGGACCATTTTCGGACGCGTCACCGATGGGGACTTCGAGCAGGCCCGCAGGCCTCAGCCTCCGCCCGAGCTGAAAGTTCCGCCGGACATCCAGGACTTCGACCTCCGCGGCGACGCCAAAACAGTCTGGGAAAAAGCCGCCGCTCAACTCCATCTCCTGGTGGTTTTCGATTCCCAATATCAACCTGCGCCAAACATCAAGTTCCGCTTGAGCGGCGTGGATTACCGCAACGCGCTGGTCGCCCTCGAAGCTGCCACCGACTCGTTCCTGGTTCCCGTCAGCTCGCGCCTGATTTTCATCGCCAATGACAACCCGCAGAAGCGCACCGAATTCGAAAGCACGGCGGCGGTGGTCATTCCATTCGCGGAGACCATCAGCGCTCAAGAGCTGCAGGAGATCACGGTCGGCGTGCGCGGCCTCCTGGACATCCAGAAACTCATGGTGGACAGCCAGCGGCACTTGATTCTGATCCGCGACCGCGTCACCAAGATCCGGCTGGCGGAAAAGCTTCTAGAGGATATGCTGCGCCCGCGGCCGGAGGTTGCCGTGGAAGTCGAAATTCTGGCGACAGACCGCATGTCCTCGCTCGGCTATGGTCTCACTATGCAGACCGCTTTCCCTCTCACCAGCTTGGCCCAGCACGTGACCTTGTCCCAGTTCGCCGGCACGTTCATGAAAGCGAACCTGTGGGGCATCGGAATCACGAACGCCAATCTTTTCGCCAACCTCAGCAAGTCGAGCGCCACGACGCTGCTGAGTTCGGAAGTAGTCGCGCTGGATGGCCAGCCTTCCACGCTGCACGTCGGCGACAAATATCCGCTGGTAACCAACCAATATCTTGGCAGCACGGGCGGGCAAACAGGCCGGGTGTTTACGCCGCCTCCGACGTTCAGCTTCGAAGATCTCGGGCTGGTGCTGAAGGTCACGCCGCGTATTCACGGCACGGACGAGGTGTCGCTCGACATCAGCGCCGAATTCAAACTGCTCGGTGCGGGCGCCGTGGACGGCATCCCGATTATTTCGAACCGCAAGTATGAATCGAAAGTGCGGGTGAGGACCGGCGAGTGGGCCGTGCTGGCCGGATTGATGACCGGCTCGGAAGCGCGCACCATCACGGGAATCCCCGGGATGAGCGCCGTTCCGTTCCTGAGAAGCAACAAGGTGACTAAGGACAATAGCGAGACGCTGATCGTGCTGAAGCCGCACCTTCTGAGTTTTCCGCCGACGGAAACGGCCACGTGGCGGGCCTGGTGCGGAAGCGAGACGCGGCTGCCGGCACAATTCTAGTTCTCCAGCATGGACTGTCCCGGCGACGTGGCAGCCTCAAGCGTTAGCGCGGGGACCTTCGCGCCATCACCTTTCGCGCTGTCATCCACTCCTTGCGCGATCCCAACCTTACGCAAATCCAATCCGAGCTGCAACCAACCTTTACTATGGAAGATGTTCTTCAGGATCCTCTAGCGATCGGCTTCACACTCTCAAGACCTTCAGCCCGGGGATCTGCTCGAAGTGGCGCACGTTAACCCGTCACGACTCCAAAGCCGAGTTTGCAGGGCGTGGCGGCGATCAGCAGATCCTCGAAGGCAATGTTCACGCCCTGAGCGGCCTGGTCGCCCTCGATACGGCCGGCAAGCTTGGCCGTCTCCACGGTCACCGGATGCACCGGCACATCGCGGATCAGTTCATCGACAAATGCCTGCCGCCGTTGTCGGCGCTCCTCCGTTTCAGCTCGCTGGATGCCATGCGTGAGTTCCACGATGGTCACCACCGATAGACCCATCTCGATTTCTCCATAGCCGGCTTTGAACTGTTCCAGAATCTGCCTCACCGTGTGGCCCCGTCGCTCACCGGAAATCACAACACTCGAATCGAGTATTAACCCCACACGGGTGGCTTCCACGGCTTGCGATTCCGAACGATTCCCTCGACGTCGTCGGCGAAGTCCGGATCGAGCACCGGGGCTTGGCCGGTCTCTTTTTCGTGGGCTTCCGCCAAAGCGATGCACTCAGAGATGGTGCGCCGGACTGGAGCGGCCGCGCGGATGACGGCAAGCGGTCGCGCGTCGCGTTTCGATAACGACCTCCATGCCGGCTTGCACACGTTCGAGGAGCGCGCCAAAATCGCGCACCGCATCTGCTTCGTTCACGTGCAGGACTCGCGGTTCCATAATCTGATCGTACCGTCCAGGCGACAGAGTTCGCAAATTGGTTGTCCGCAATCAATCATAACCTGCTGCTCTTTACGAATCCCACATTCCCACGTCCGCAGCCCCCAGTCCCCAGCCCCCAGCGATGCTAGAGTCTAAACTATGAACCAAACCGTCTCCCGCCGCCGCTTCGTCGCCAACGCCGCCGCTGCGACGGCCCTCAGCTATTCCCGCATCCTCGGCGCCAACGACCGCGTGCGCGTCGGCTACATCGGCCTGGGCAATCGTGGCGACCAGGTGCACGACGCCTTCCTCGAAACCGGCAGCAACGAAACCGCCGCCGTCTGCGATCTCCGCGAAGACTACATGGATTTCGCCGTCAAAAAATCTCGCGCCACGCCCAAGAAGTACAAGGAGCATCGCGACCTGCTCGCGGACAAGAGCCTGGACGCCGTCGTGATCGCAACGCCGGATCACTGGCACGCCATCATGTTCATCGACGCCTGCAATGCCGGCAAGGACGTGTACGTCGAGAAGCCGCTGTCGCTCACCGTCGTCGAGGGCCGTAAGATGGTGGAGGCCGCGGAGCGCACCAAGCGCGTCACGCAGGTTGGCACGCAGCGCCGCTCGTCGCCCTCATTGAAAGAAGCAGCCGAGTTCATTCGCGGCGGCGGCATCGGACGCGTTACCGTCGCCCGCGCATCGCACATGCAAAACCAATGGCCCAACGGCATCGGAAATCCGCCGGACTCCAATCCGCCCAGTGAGCGCGAATGGGACCACTGGTTGGGTCCCGCGCCCATGGTTCCCTATAACAAGAATCGCGAGTTCTATAAATTCCGCTGGTTCTACGAGTACTCCGGCGGCCAGTTGACCAACTACGGCGTGCACTATCTCGACATGCTGCGCTGGTGTCTGGGGCAGGACTCGCCGCGCTCCGTCACGGCGATCGGCGGAAAGTACGCGTTGAGCGACAATCGCGAAATCCCCGACACGCTCGAAGTTCTGTGGCAATGGGATGGCCCCACCGTGATGGCTTTTTCGCATTACGAAGCCAATGCCGCTCCCAACAACCTGCGCGGATCGGAGCTGGAGCTGCGCGGAACCAAGGGGACCATGTACCTGCAGAACAGCAACTGGGAAGTTGTTCCGGAGAAGACGCCGGAGATGGAACTGTTCCCGCGCACGCCGCTCGACCGGGTCAGCGAGCGCGCCTACGGAACGTCTCGCAAGGCGAGCATCGAGGCCAAGCAGAGCAAAGGCACGGACAGCACCATGCTGCACGCGCGCAATTTCCTGGAGTGCATCCACAGCCGCGCCAAATGCAACGCCGACGTCCTGATCGGCCATCTCTCCACGTCGGCCACGCTGATCGGCAACATCGCGCACAAGACCGGCACACATTTGCAATGGGACGCGCGCGTGGAGCGATTTACGAACAACGAAGCCGCCAACCGCCTGCTTTCGTATAAATACCGCGCGCCCTACAAACTGACATGACGTGGCGCACGCACTCTTGCGTGCCGCGTTCACACTCGTGTGAACGCTGGTTCTCAAAAAAGCAGGTGTCGACACGAGTGTCGACACGGCACGCACGAGTGCGTGCGCCACGGCGCTAAATGTCACCACACTACAAGTGGTACCTGGTGGCGATGCTGTGGTGGATCGCTTTCTTCAACTACGCCGACCGCCAGGCGATCTTTTCCGTTTTCCCGCTACTGAAAAAAGAGTTCCTCCTGTATCCAGTGCAACTCGGTTTGCTCGGCTCCGCATTTGCCTGGGTGTATGGGCTGAGCGCTCCCCTCGCCGGCATGATCGTCGATCGCGTGCGCCGCAAGTCGGCGATCCTCGGCGGGCTCCACGCCTGGAGCATCATCTGCATGGCCACGGCGCTCTCGCGCAACTTTCCGGCGCTGTTGCTCTTCCGCGGCGCGGAAGGCTTGGGCGAAACATTCTACTTCCCCGCCTCCATGTCCCTGCTGAGTGATTACCACGGGCCCGAAACCCGCTCGCGCGCGCTCGGATTCCATCAGACCAGCGTCTACATCGGCACCATCGCGGGCGGCTTCTTCGCCGGTCTCATCGGCCAGCATTACGGGTGGCGCTGGTCGCTCATCGTGTTCGGCGGCCTCGGCATCCTCTTGGGAGTAGCGCTGAACCGCTGGGTGATCGAGCCAAACCGAGCCGCGACCGGCAGGGAGCGCCACCACGATGGTCCAGAGTCATCTTCGCGTGGATTGTTCAACCCCACCGCACTCCTCCTCATGTCCGCTTTCCTTTGCGCCAATTTCGTCGCGCTCGTCCTGCTCTCCTGGATGCCCACGTTTCTCTACGACAAATTCAACCTGAGCCTCGCGACCTCGGGTCTCGCCGCGACCCTGTTCGTGCAATTGGCAAGCATGGCCGGTTCGCCCGCCGGGGGATGGTGTGCGGACGCGCTGCGCCGCAAGATGCCGGGCGGCCGGATGCTGGTGCAGGCGATCGGATTGCTGGCCGGCGCGCCCTTCGTGGTCCTCTGCGGCTGGACCCGCTCGATCCCGCTGCTGATCCTCGCGCTCGCCGCCTGGGGATTCTTCAAAGGCATCTACGATGCCAACATCTTCGCATCCATCTTCGACGTGATCCCGCCCGACGCTCGCGGCCGCGCCGCTGGACTGATGAACATGGCCGGTTGGCTGGGCGGCGGAGTTGCACCCGTCGCCGTCGGATTCGTGGCGCAACGTTCCAGCTTGAGCGCGGCAATCATGCTCGCCGCCAGTGTCTATCTTCTAGGCGCGTTTTTTCTCGGCGCCGCAGCAGTTCGAATGCGAAAGCGGCTGGACTAAAGAAGCCGCGAAGCCATCATCTTCCTCGAATTCTTGGATTCTTGGGTTCCTCGAATTCCCCAACGAACCTACTTCCAATCCGCCGTAAAAATGTTGAATTCGTACCGCTGCTTCGCGTCTTTGTCCGATGCGAACACCAGCTTCTTGCCGTCCGGCGAAAACTCCGGAAACGATGTAAATCCGCCGAAATCCGTGACTTGCTCCAAGCCGCTCCCGTCCAGGTTGATCGTGAATAGCTCGAACTTCCGCCCATCGCAATTGTTCTTATTGGACGAGAACAGAATCTTCCGGCCGTCCACAGTGAACGTTGGCGCGAAGCTGGCGCAGCCGTAGTTCGTGATCTGGCGCGCGTTCTTCCCGCCCGCATCGGCGACGAACAGTTCCATCTTCATGGGCGACGTCAGACTGTCGTGCAGCAAATCGCGGTACGTCTTTTGCGTCTCGGGCGTAGTCGGATGATTTGCGCGCCATACCAGCTTCTTTCCGTCTCGCGAGAATACCGCGCCTCCGTCGTAGCCTTCCGTCTTGGTGATCTGCTTCTTGCCGGAGCCGTCCGAGTTCATGCTCCACAGGTCGAGATCGCCGGATTGCATGGAAGTGTACACGATTTTGCCGCTCTTCCAATTCACCGTGGCTTCGGCATCGTAACCCGGCGCGTCCGTCATTTTCTTCACGATCTTGCCGTCGGCGGTGGCGAGATAAATGTCGTAACTCGGATAGACCGCCCACACGTAGCCTTTGCTGCGATCGGCCGAGGGCGGGCAAGCATCCCCGCCCTCGTGCGTCGACGCGTATAGAACATGCTGGTTGTCCGTCAGGAAATATCCGCATGTGGTGCGGCCCTTGCCCGTCGAAACCATGTGCTGGTCCGACCCGTCGGCGTTCATCACGAAGATCTGATCGCATTCCAGTTTGTCGCGCGTGGACTGGAAAATCAGCCGCTTGCCATCCGGCGACCAGTAGGCCTCCGCGTTCTGGCCCCCGAACGTCAGTTGCTTGATGTTGCCGAGATGCGACGGCGTTTGCGCCAGCAGCCTCGCGGCGATCAACATGTAGAATAAGTGTCGGTGCAAGTCACTATCGTAACTCAGGTGCGCAGTTGACCACGGTAACCGTCGTGGTGCCAACTCTGGCAGCCGGCGAACCGCTTGCCGCGTGTCTGGTTTCGCTCGCCCGCCAGACGTTCTCCGATTTCGAAGTGATCGTAGTGGACAATAGCGGGCAGCGGGCGGCGGAGCAGCACAACCGCGTGCGCGTCATCGTCAACGATCGCAACCTGGGTTTCGGCGCGGCCGTCAACCAGGCATTTCGTGCGTCGAGCGCGCCGTGGCTCGCGGTGTTGAACGATGATGCTGCCGCGCAGCCGGGCTGGCTCCAGGCGTTGCTGAGGGCGGTCGAGTCCCGCCCCGAAGTAGGCATGTGCGCGTCGCAAGTGCGCCTGGCGGAAGATGGACGGCTCGATTCCGCCGGCATGCTGATCTGCCGCGACGGAAGCAGCAAGCAGCGCGGCCATTTTGAACCCCCGGAATCTTATGCCCGCCAGCAGCAAGCGTTGCTGCCCAGCGGATCCGCGGCTTTCTATCGCCGTGAAATGCTCGAAGAAATCGGCCTTTTCGACGAGAGTTTCTTTCTATACTGTGAAGATACGGACCTGGGCTTGCGTGCAAGATGGGCGGCATGGGAGTGCTTGTACGTGCCGGACGCGGTGGTCGAGCACCGCTACTCGCATTCGGCGGGCAAAGCTTCGATGTTGAAAGCATATTATGTCGAGCGGAATCGTTTGTTTTTGGCCGTGAAGAACTTTCCCATTGCCGATCTGCTGCTGATCCCCGCCTACTCGGCGGCCCGCTACTTCTGGCATTTTGCGTTCGCCATGCGGGGCCGGGGGAAGGCGGCCGACTTCCAGCGCGAAGGTCATGGCGCTGCGAAACTGCCTCTGTACGTGCTGCGCGCGCACCTTGCTCTGCTGGGACGCATCGCCAGTCTGTGTGGACAACGGCGTAACATAAAGCGCCGCCTTACTCCCAAACAGTTTCGCCTCCTCATCCGCCAATTCTCCATCGGCCCGCGCCAGGTGGCTGCGCTGTGAAACGAGCCGCCGGTCCCAACGAGTTCCTGATCCTTGTTCCCGCTTTCAATGAAGAAGGCGCGATCGCGGGCGTGATCGAAGAAGTGCATCAGGTGTTGCCGGACGCTCCGGTCCTGGTCGTCGATGACGCCTCGAAAGACGGCACCTACGTGCGCGCCAAATCGGCGGGCGGAAGCGTCCTCCGGTTGCCGCATCATCTCGGGCTAGGCGGCTGCGTCCAAGCCGGATACAAGCTGGCCTTCGAGCTTGGCTACGACTATGTGATCCGCATCGACGGCGATGGCCAGCACGATCCCAAGTACATCCCGCGCCTGCTGGACGTGCTGCGCAAGACCGGTTGCCACATGGTGATCGGGTCGCGCTTCTCCGATGGCAGCGGAAACCATACCAGCGTCATCCGCGCCATTGGCATCTCGGTCTTCCGGCTGTTTCTCCGGCCGATTCTGGGCCAGCCGGTTCGCGATCCGACCTCCGGTTTTGTGGGCGTGAATCGCGAAGCGCTGCAGGTGTTCACGCTCAGCTTCCCGCTGGAGTATCCGGAAATCGAAGCGCTAGTCGTGCTGCAGCGCAAACGCTTCCGCTTTCAGGAAGTGCCGTGCCAGATGCGCCGCCGCAAAACCGGCCGCAGCACCATCACCGCGGTAAAATCCCTGTATTACATCATTCACGTCCTGTTGGGCGTCTTTGTGAATGTCCTGAAGTTTGAAGGCCGCCGGAGAAAAACATAAACTATGGAACGCTTATTGACCACCATGACCATTCTGAGCATCGTCTTGATGGTTACGGTCTTGTTTTCCGTAAGGCGATCTCATATTCGCGCCGAGTATTCGGTGAGCTGGCTGGGCGCATCCGTCATCCTGCTGATCCTCTCGCGCTCGCATGCGACGCTCAACTGGATTGCGGAGAAACTCGGGCTGACCTACTCACCGCTGGCCCTGATTCTTCTGGTCTTCTGCGTCTTTCTGGTGGTGTTCTACCGCTTTTCCGTGATCATCTCCGATCTCAAAGACGCCAACATCGCGATGACCCAGCGGCTGGCGATCCTCGAGTTCCAGCTCCAGAGTCTGAATGAAAAGCAGTAAGGCGCGCAAATCGAAACATTCCGCGGCGGCTGCCGTAGTCGCGCCGCCAAAGCCGCTGCTCTGGCCGTATGCGGCCTCCCTGGCCGTGGCCTTCTTCGCTGTGATGCAGGTGTACTGGGCGGTGTTGACTGGTCCGTTCTTGCTGGATGATTCCTATCTGCCGTACATGATCCCGTCCTTCGAGAACCTGGCGCTTCGCGCGTGGGTGAGTGGCGTTCGCCCCATCCTCATGTTCACCTACTGGCTCAACTATCAGCATGCCGGCAATAAGGACGCCTTCGCCTACCACATGGTGAACGTACTGATCCATTTCTGCAACGGAATTCTCATTTATCTGGCTGTGCGCAGGGTGCTCGCCTGGCTGCACACTGAAAAATGGCATACGGAGATTCTCGCTTTTTTCGCAGCCGGTCTCTTCCTGCTCCATCCCTTGCAGACTGAATCCGTCAGCTACATTGCCAGCCGTTCGGAGACGCTGAGCGTCTTCTTTGTGCTCGCGGCTTATCTTGTATTTCTTTATCGGAGAGATGCTAACGCGGGCTGGAGAACGGCAGTCGGCGTTTTGGCACTTTTCGGCGCGGCGATGTTGTCGAAAGAACACACCGCCGTCTTTCCAGCCATGCTGTTGCTCACCGATTACTACTGGAATCCTGGATTCAAATTCGAAGGCATCAAGCGCAACTGGAAACTGTATCTCCCCATCGTTGCGATCGGCGCGCTTGGCTTTGCCTTTGTGTGGCGGGTGCTTGCCGGGGCCGTCTCGGCCGGCTTTCATTTGAAGGACCTCACGTGGTATCAGTACTTTTTCTCCGAATGCCGCGTCATTTGGGATTACGTTCGCTTGTACCTGCTGCCGTTCGGCCAGAATATCGACTACGACTATCCTATTTCGCACACCATCATCGAACACGGCGCCGTCTTCGGCCTCATCGGCCTTGCGGCTGTCACGGTGCTCGCGTGGATCTACCGGCGCAGGTTCCCGCTTGGTTCTTACGGCTGGTTCGTTTTTCTGATTCTCCTCGCGCCAACGTCGTCGTTCGTGCCGATTCGTGACCTGATCGCCGAACGCCGCTTGTATCTGCCGTTCATCGGACTCTTGTTCATGACATTGGAATTCGTCCGCCGCTGGAAGATCAGCCGCACAACGCTGGCCGCTACGCTTGGCCTGGTTTTGCTCATCGAAGCGGCTTTCACCTATCAGCGCAACCAACTCTGGACCGCTGCGATCCCGCTGTGGAGGGATAGTGTCTCGAAATCTCCCAATAAAACCCGGCCGCGCTTCCAGTTGGCGTACGCCTACTATCAAGCCCAGCGCTACGACCAGTCTATCGATGAGTACACCAAATTGGCGCAGCTCGAAAAACCCGGGTTCGATCTTCTGATCGATTGGGCGCTGGCCTACGACGGTGCCGGCAGATTCGACGAAGCAATCGCGAAACTCAAACAGGCGGCCTCCCTCGAGCCGGGCGCGCATGTGTTCTCGCAGCTCGGCATTGAATATGCCAAGCAGGAAAATTATTCTGAAGCGCTGGATGCTTTGGACGCCGCGATCCGAGCGGATCCCGGTTTCATGCATGGCTTTTCTCTTTTCACGCGCGGCAACGTCTACGCCAAGCTACGCCGGAATGCGGAGGCGGCCGAAGACTACCGTCGCGCCATCGCGCTCGATCCGGAGAATCCGACCTACCGTGAAGCCCTGAGCCGAGTCAACCAATAGAATGCAAACTGAGCCGCGACCGGAAGGGAGCGCCACCACAAAGTGAGCGCGCGACGCATCGGTGTTAACGCCCTCTATCTAATCCCCGGCGGTGTCGGCGGCACCGAGATCTATCTCCGCAACCTCCTGGCTGCGCTGGCGGAAATCGACCCGCTGAACCAATACGTCGTGTTCACCAACCGCGAGACCGGCGACGATCTGGTTCCCCAGCGCCCGAACTTCTCGCACGCCCCGCAGCCTGTCCGCGCCGCGTTTCGTCCCGGGCGCATCCTGTGGGAGCAGCTCAAGCTTCCGGCCGAGGCTCGCAAACACAAACTGGACGTGCTCTTCAACCCCGGCTTCACCGCGCCGATAATCTGCCGCTGCCCGATGGTCACCGTCTTTCACGACCTGCAGCACAAGCGCCATCCCGAATATTTCCGCTGGTTCGATCTGCCGTTTTGGGAGTTCTTTCTGTGGGCGTCGGCCCGCCGGTCGCGCGGCCTGATCGCGGTATCGGACGCCACGCGCGACGATCTCGAACACTACTACGGCGTCGACGCGCAAGTGATCCATCACGGCGTGGAACATCAATTCTTCGAGATTGTCAAGCGCCGCGAGCCTGGGAATTACCTGCTCTGCGCCTCAACTTCGCACCCGCACAAAAACCTGGCGCGGCTATTGCGCATATACAAGCAAGCGGGCGGCCTGCCCGACCTGGTCATCACCGGCGTGCGCGGGTTTGCTGCGAAAGAAGTGGAACAACTCGCCGGCCGCTCCGTGCGAATCACAGGCTGGGTTCCGCGCGAAGAGCTTTACGAGCTGTTCCGCGGCGCGCGCGGTTTCATTTACCCGTCCACTTTCGAGGGCTTCGGGATGCCGGTGCTCGAAGCCATGGCCGCCGGCGTTCCCGTGGCCTGCTCCGATATTCCGCCGCTGCGCGAGGTTGCCGGAGACACCGTGCACTATTTCGATCCATCGAGCGACGCCGAAATTCGCGCAGCACTCGCCAAGCTCGCCGCCGGAACAATTCCCACCGAAGCCGCCGCCCGCCGCGCCGCGGAGTTCACTTGGGAGAAGACCGCCCGTGCGACGCTCGACTACCTCAGCAGATCCTCGAGTTGAATCTTGGTATCGGTCTTCGAGTCGCGATACTTGGCGATCACCGCTGCGTAGAGCGAGATGCCCCAATCGCGCCCTGGCCCCAGCGTGATCGCGCGCGAGCCCGCCACCACGACGGCGGCCTCCGGAATCACTAGCGGCTCGTCGTCCCTCGCGCGGTAAATCTCGCCGCGCACCACGTCGTAGACCGGTGTCGACCGGTTGAGAATCGTGCCCGACCCGAGCACGGCGCGGCGTTTCACTACCGTGCCTTCGTAAACGCCGCAGTTGCCGCCCACCAGAACTTCGTCTTCAATGATCACCGGCATCGCTCCAACCGGCTCCAGTACGCCGCCGATTTGCGCAGCCGCCGAAATGTGGCAATTGGCGCCCACTTGCGCGCAGCTTCCCACCAGAGCGTGCGAATCGATCATCGTGCCGTCGCCCACCCACGTTCCGGTATTGATGAACATCGGCGGCATGCATGTGACACCCTTGCCGATGAAACAGCCGTCGCGAATGCTCGATCCGCCGGGCACGATCCGCACGCCATCCTCGATCGTGATCCGCTTGACCGGAAAAGTCGATTTGTCCAGCCACGGCTGCCGCACGCTGTCGATCGACATATCCACCGTAACGCCCATGCGAAAGCCGATCAGAATGCCCTTCTTCACCCAGGTATTCACGCGCCAGCCCGTCGCCGTGGAAGCATCCGGTTCCGCGGCGCGAATCTGGCCCGCGTTCAAAGCCCGTTTGAATCGCTCGAAGAGACGGAAATGTTCGTCGCTGTAGCTGGTGGGCTTTTCGTCGAACAGTTTCTCGATCTCAGCCTGCATGCACGCTCCGGTCGGCAAGCAGTCCGAGAGTCTCCAGCACCTTTTCGATCTTGGCCTGATTGGCTGGCGCAGGCGCGCACATCGGCAGCCGCCACACCGGCTCCAGGAGCCCCATCAGCGCCATCGCCGCCTTCACCGGAATCGGATTCGACTCCACGAAGTTCACTTCCATCAACGGAAAATACTTGCGCTGCACTTCCCGGGCCGCGCGAAACTCGTTCGCCAGCGCATGTTGCGCCAGCGACGTCATCTCCTTAGGAATTTCGTTCGACACCACGGAGATGATTCCGCGTCCGCCTAGCGCGATCAGCGGAATGGTGATGGCGTCGTCGCCCGAGAGCACCACGAAGTTCGGCGGAACCTGTTGAACCACCGCCGCCATCTGGCCGATGTTTCCCGAGGCTTCTTTCACGCCCGCGATGTAATCGACTTCCGCGAGACGATTCAGCGTGGACGGTTCCACGTTCACTCCCGTGCGTCCGTGCACGCTATAGACGACCAGCGGGAGCTTCACCGCCGATGCAATCGCCTTGTAGTGCTGATAGAGGCCTTCCTGCGTGGGCTTGTTGTAGTAGGGCGTAACCGAGAGAATACCGTCGGCGCCCATGGATTTCAGCTCGTTCGCAAGTTCGATCACTTCGGCCGTGTTGTATCCGCCCGCGCCCGCAAGAACCGGCACGCGGTCCTTGGCTTCTTCCAGCGTGATCTCCACCACGCGCAGATGTTCCTTGCGCGTGAGCGTCGGACTCTCGCCCGTCGTGCCGCACGGAACCAAAAAGTTGACGCCTTGATCGATCTGCCGCTTCACCAGCGAACGAAACGTGGATTCGTCAACTGAGCCGTCGCTCCGGAAGGGCGTCACTAACGCGGTGCCGCAGCCTTGAATTAACATTTCAACCTCCAAACAAAACTTCGTTGAATTCGTAGCAGCCTTTGCGTCCGATTATCCATTGTGCCGCTTTCAGCGCGCCGCGGGCGAAGCCTTCGCGGCTGCGCGCGGTATGGCGCAGGGTGATGGTATCGGCGGCGGAATCGAATCCGATCTCGTGCGTGCCCGGATGCGCGCCGGCGCGGTTCGAGCTGGCGTCGATGGCGCGGTCGAACCCCGCGGCTTTCATCTGTTCCACCAGTTTGAGCAAAGTGCCCGAGGGCGCGTCTTTCTTGGTGCTGTGGTGGATCTCCCAGGCCCAGGCGCCGTATTCTTTTTCGTTCTGAAACAGGCGCGCGGCTTCCGCCACCAGGCGCGTGAATACATTGACTCCCACAGAAAAATTCGGACTCCACACCAGCGCGGACCCGTTCTTGCCGATAATCGACTTCACTTCGTCGAGGTTCTCCAGCCAGCCCGTGGTCCCTACGACGATCGGGATGTGCAATGCCGCGACTTTGGCGACGTTGCTCACCACCGAGGACGGCACGGAAAACTCGACCGCCACATCCGCGCCTTGGAGCGGCTCATATCGACGCGCGCCATCACATTGAACCCGAACTCCGGCGCCAGTTGATCGATCAGCCGCCCCATTTTGCCGTAACCGACGATCGCGAGATTAGGCATCGAACACCGCCGAGTCTAGCTCGCCGAAAAATTCGCTATGCAGCGCGCGCACCGCGCCCGCGAGATCCTTGCCCGCAACTACGAACCCCAGATTCAAGGCCGACGCGCCTTGCGACACCATCCGTACGTTGATTTCCCCCAGCGCCTTGAACACCCGCGCCGCAACCCCGGGACTGTGCTGCACATTTTCTCCCACCATGCAGATGATAGCCTGATTTTCGTCCACCGACACGTCGGAAAACTCGCGCAGCCCGCCCACGATTCCCGCGAGCTGTTCCGGCTGATCCACTGTAAGCGAAACGCTGACCTCGGACGTCGCCACCATGTCGACAGAAGTCTCGTAGCGATCGAAAACCTCGAAGATTCGCCGCATGAATCCATGCGCCATGAACATCCGAGTGGATCGTATGTTGAGCACGATCACCTGGCTCTTGCACGCGATGGATTTCACCACGTTGGTGCTGGCCACGCATTCCGAGAGGATGCGCGTGCCCTCCACTTCCGGCCTCCGCGAGTTCAGAATCAGCACTGGAATATTGCGATCGATGGCCGGCAGCACCGTCGCCGGATGCAGCACTTTCGCGCCGAAATAGGCGAGCTCCGCGGCCTCCGCGAAGGAGATCACCTTGACGCGATGCGCATTCGGACAGATCGCCGGATCGGCCGTCAACATGCCGTCCACGTCGGTCCAGATCTGGATCTCTTCGGCGCCAATTCCGGCTCCCACGATGGAGGCCGTGAAGTCCGAGCCGCCGCGCCCCAGCGTTGTTGTGACGCCGTCTTCGGTTGCGCCGATAAACCCGCCCATCACCACCACGCGTTGTTCCACCAGCGGAGGAATGGCTCCCGCGAGCTTCGCATAGGTCTCTTCGAACAATGGACTGGCCTGCGTGTGACGCCGGTCGGTAACGATCACCTTGCGCGAATCCAGGTGCACCGCATTCAGCCCGTGGTGCTTGAAGAAATTCGTGGCAATCAGACTCGAGAGCCGCTCGCCGAAGCTGGAGATCGCATCGATCGAACGCGGCGTGAGTTCGCCCAGCACCGCGAGGCCCTTCACCAACTCGTTCAGCTCCTGAAAATGTTCATCGACCGTGCGCTCCATCCCCGACTCGCGCAGATGGTAATCGCGCAACGCCACCAACTCGCGCAGCGCCTCCTCGCGCTCTCCGCCGACCGCAAGATTGGCGATCTTGAGCAGCCGGTTGGTGGTCTTGCCCATCGCCGACACCACGACCACCGGCTTACGGGCGAGCCGCGACTTCACGATCCCAGCGACACGTTCGAGCGCGGCGACGGATTCAACCGACGTCCCGCCGAATTTCATCACAATCATACTTTTGAATAAACCAACACAGGCAAGAATACCTGTGCTACATCAATCCAACAATCCTTCCGAGTACATCAACTCCGCATTCAGCACCGCCGCCCCCGCCGCCCCGCGAATCGTATTGTGCCCCAGCCCTATGAACTTGTAATCCAGCACCGGACACTCGCGCAGCCTGCCGACAAAAACAGCCATCCCGCGCTCGCGCTCCGCATCCCGCCGAGGCTGCGGCCGGTCGTTCTCCGTCAGATAAATCAGGGGCCGCGGCGGCGCGCTCGGCAGCTTGCGTTCCTGCGGCACGCTGCGAAAACTCTGCATCGCTTGCACCACGTCCACCGCCGACGGCTTGCGCTCCAGTTCCACGCTGACTGCGACCATATGCCCGTCCACCACCGGCACGCGATTGCATTGCGCGCTGACCTTAGCCGCCAGCGGCCGGATGCTGTCGCCCGTAAAATCGCCCAAAATCTTCTGCGTCTCGCGCTGCATCTTCTCCTCTTCGCCGTCGATGAATGGAATCACGTTGGCGTTGATGTCCATGGACGCGACCCCCGGATAACCCGCGCCCGAAATAGCCTGCATCGTAGTCGCGATCGCGCGCGTAATCCCGAACTGCTTCAAGGGCGCCAGCGCCATCGCCAACACCATGGTCGAGCAATTCGGATTCGTAGCGATCTGCCCCTTCCATCCACGCCGCCGCTGCTGCAGAGGAATAATCTTCAAATGATCGGGATTCACTTCCGGGATCAGCAGCGGCACATCCGGCTCCATGCGATGATTGCGCGAGTTCGACACCACCACGCGACCGGCGTGCGCGAACGCCTGCTCGATCTCGGTCGCCACGGAAGCGTCCATCGCGGAAAACACCAGCCGCGGCGCGCTGTCCGGCTTCGAATCTTGCACCTTCAGATCCGCGACACTCGCGGGCATCGCGCCGTCCAGCCGCCAGCTCGTCGCTTCGCGATACGGCTTTCCCGCCGAGCGGTCGCTCGCTCCTACCCAAGTGATCTCGAACCACGGGTGGCCTTGCATGAATTTCACAAACTGCTGGCCGACCATTCCGGTCGCTCCTAAGATTCCGACTTCGATTTTCATAATTCAGTTCCTTGGTTAATTGGTTCCTTGGTTCGTAAGTTGCTTCGCCATTCGCTTATAAATTTGGATTGCTTCGAGCAACTCGCTTTTGGGGATTCGCTCGTCGGCGGTGTGGGCCACGTGAATCGAGCCCGGACCGAGTAAGTACGGCTTCCCCCACGCATCGCCGAAGGCCGGTATATCGGTGGTGAATGCAACCACGCTCGTCTCGAGGCCCGAAAGCGAACTCAAGTGAACCGCGGGAACCACCAGCACCTCCTGAACTTCCACTTTGCCGTCCACAGCTTTCGTCACAGCATCGCGCGTCGCAGCGCCGTCGTCCACCAACCGGATGAATACTTCCGCGCGCGCGTGGTCCGGGATGACATTCGGCGCCCGGCCGCCCGAGATCGTCCCGATATTCAGCGTGCTCGGCCCCAGGATCTTGTCCGAGGGAAGCGGGAGACGCCGCAGCGCGTGCAACGCATCCAGCAATTTATCGATGGCCGATTCGCCCAGCTCGGGATACGCCGAATGCGCCATGCGTCCGCTCGCAACTAATTCCAGGCGAAGAGCGCCCTTCGAGCCGAGCGCCAGCTTGTTTTCCGTCGGCTCGCCGTTGATCAGGAACCTGGATCCGCGCGGCTGTTTCGCGGCGGCAAACGCCCCGGTACTGTTGCGCTCCTCGCCGACTACGAAAAGCATCGCGAGATTGCGCACGCCCTCCTGGAGCAGTTCCCGGACCGCGAAGATCATCGCCGCAATGATGCCCTTCGTGTCGCAAGCGCCGCGGCCCCAAATGTATTTCTCGTCTTCACGCGACGCGAAGAACGGCGGAACCGTGTCCATATGCGTCGAAAACGTAACCACGGGATCGCCCCACCACGCAAGCACGTTGAAGCGATTCGCCTCCACCGGCATCCGCTCCACCTGGCCGCCGTGATTTGCGGCCAGCTCCGACAGATGCGCGAACAGCGCGTTACCCATGCGCTCTTCGTTTTCCGTGATGGATTCGATGTCCACCAACGCTCGCGTTAGTTCAAAAACATTCATATGTAGACGGGAAGGATGGGGCGAGGGGCGCGAGTACTCGATTCGCGTGCTTCCCGGTAGCGCTCCATCCGATCCCAAGTCCCACGAGATCCGGATGACAGTGGGCAGGTCTTATCCTTACCCCCCAACCGCGCCGGGCGAGAGCTGCCGCAGCCGATTTCGGCGGAAACGATACGATGGTCCCTTTCGACCGGCCGCTCCGAAGCTCCCGGAACCACGCGACCGCCTACTGATGACCTCCGCGCCTCTACGAGGACAAATTACAGCATACCAATTTCTGCTCTATCCCATGCGTTCTGCATTTGCGGAGACTCTATGTTGGCGAATGCAGCGGCTGCAGGGCCAGCACCGGGTTAGTCGATTACCAAATCGTGGACAGCAAAGGAGAGGGGCCGTTCCAAGTGAAATCCGGACCAGAGTCGCGCCAGAAATACAGCAGGTTATAACCTACGCGCACGACCACTTCCAAGTGGCCCGGCGAACCAAAGTTACTCTCAATCATCGCCACTGCGTCCACGTTCCCGAGTGACCCGCCAAACGATGCCGGTCCGATCCACGGCAAACCCGCCGCATCGTTGTCGCGCCAGAAGTGCATCAATCCGCCGGCCGCCGAAGGAACTACCATCTCGAAGTTCCCTTTGGTCCCGAATCTTCCCTGAATCAGGACTGGATTCCCAGTTACTCCTGCCATCAAAGGGAAGGGGCCGTTCCAAGTGAATGCCGCATCGGAATCGCGCCAGAAGAGGTACAGTTGATTGCCTGCGCGCACGACTACTTCCAGGTGGCCCGGCGAGCCAAAGTTACTCTGGATCATCGTCACGGCATCCACATTCCCGAGCGATCCGCCAAACGATTCCGCTCCGACCCACGGCAAACCATCTGCATCGTTGTTCCGCCAGAAGTGCAAGAGTCCCCCACTGGCCGAAGGAACCACCATCTCGAAGTTCCCCATGCTCCCGAATGTTCCTTGAATCAGCGCCGGAACCCCAGCAACTCCTGCCATCAGAGGAAAGGGGCCGTTCCAAGTCAACGCCGCATCGGAATCGCGCCAGAAGGAGTGCAGTTTATTGCCTACGCGAACGACCACTTCCAGGTGGTGCGGCGACCCAAAGTTACTCTGGATCATCGTCAACGCGTCCACATTCCCTAGCGATCCGCCAAACGATGCCGCTCCGCTCCACGGAAGGTAGCCGTTATCATTGTTTCGCCAGAAAGACACCAGCCCTCCAGCCGACGAAGCCGCTAGCAGCTCAAAGTTGCCCATTCTACCGAAATTGCTCCGGATCAGGGCTGGATTTGCCTGAACCGAGGGGAGGCCTTGAAACAGCGGCAGGACACAGCGCCCATCTTCTCGCGACCAGTAGGAGTCCACTGCGACGCCATTCACTAGCGCGATCGTGTTGTTGCAGACGTCTCCGATTTCGGTGTCGCTTGGGTCGGGGCCGATGAGACTGATGCCCGTAAAGGGGTGGGGATCCGTGACGGCCTCCGCCACCTCGTGGCTGAACACTTTCGGAATCGAGTTGATTGACGTGAGCGACCCGTCGTTGGTGATCGCAGCGTAATACACTGGTGTTCCCCGAATGTCAAAAATGCCGGCGCGGTGCGTATAGGTTGTGTGATATCCAACGTCTTTCGGATTGTCCTTCGAGGAACGTCCAGTCGGCATAAGGACACAGTACAACCGATTGATCTTAACGTTAGGCTTCGGCACCGTGCCATCCAGAATCCGTGCCTCTAGAAAGTTCTGCACGTCCCGCTCGGTGAAGGTGGTGGGCGGGTCCGAGTTGGTGAATTGGGCGATAGATTCGATCGACATTGGACCGATGTCATGATACTGGTTGAGCTGGGTTCCCCAAGGACCGTTGATGATTCCGCTTAGTGCAGACGTAAAGGTTCCGGCGGATGGCGTAGTCAGCGCGTTGCCCCATGCCGAACCCCAGTAGATCAGTACGATACGGGCGTTTGTAAGGTAGGGACCCGGGCCGTCCAGCAACGAGTAAACGACTCCATCGCCAGCCACAGGTGTGGCGCCCGTCAGGTTGTCGGCCGGGCCGCCTTCCACATGGTCGACGTGCCCGGATTTCCTTGCCCGGTGTGCTGGACTTGCCATGGAAGCCTCCTTCGCGGCATTAATCTTGAAACAGGCAGTATACATTAGATGCTGGAACGTCTGTCTGCAACCCCAATGCCTCGACCATCGAGCAGTCCAGATATACCGTTGCGGAGCTTATCGACCAGCTTTTGAATCCACTGACCCTTCTCTAATTCTCCCCCTTGACGCCGCCCCCGCACCGGCGTATGCTGTACTCAACTTAAATTGCTTCGTGCGGCCGTGCTTCTGAAAGAGCCGCACACACAAAAGGGGTGAATATCATGGCTCCAATCAAGCCAGCGCTCGTACTGTGTTTTCTTGCGCCGCTCGCGTGTGCGCAAGTGGATTCCAGCGAAATCAACAAGCTTCCCGTGAAACGCGTCGTCCTCTACAAGAACGGCGTCGGCTACTTCGAACATCTGGGGCGTGTTCGCGGCAATCAAGACGTCGCGATTCCGTTTACTTCCGGCCAGCTCAACGACGTCCTCAAAACGCTGACCGTTCTCGACCTCGACGGCGGCCGTATCGCCGGCGTCGGGTACGGCTCCTCCGCGCCCGTCGACAAGCAACTCGGCGACCTGCGCCTCCCATCAGCCGAGAAGACTTCGCTCGCGGAATTTCTCGGCGCCCTTCGCGGGACCAAGTTGGAGGCTCGAAACGGAACGGCGACTATCGCCGGCCGGCTGCTCAGCGTCGAGCGCAAGACGCGCATCTCCGGAGGGACCACGCTCGAAGTCGACTACCTTTCCTTGATCACCGACAACGGCGAGATCAAGACCACCGAAGTCTCGCCCTCGTTTTCGGTTCGACTTCTCGAGCGCGGCCTCGCCGGGAAAATCGCCAGGCTCCTCGACCTCGTCTCCGCCGGACGCGAGGCAGACGTGCGCCGCATGGTCGTCTCCACGCAAGGCACAGGCGAGCGATCGCTGTTCGTCAGCTATATCAGCGAGGTGCCCGTCTGGAAAGCCACCTACCGCATCGTGCTCAACTCCAAAGTGGGCCAGCGGCCTTTGTTGCAGGGCTGGGCGATCGTCGACAACACCACAGGACAGGATTGGGAGAACGCCCAGTTGTCTCTGGTCGCGGGCGCGCCGCAGTCGTTCATCCAAAATCTTTCGCAACCGTATTATTCGCGACGGCCCGTGGTGCCGCTGCCCGAAGCCGCCAACATGACGCCACAGACCTTCGAATCGACTCTGATCACCGGTGCTGCCAGTCTGGTTGGGACAGTTACCGATGCCTCCGGCGCGACCGTTGCCAACGTGACGGTTAAAGCCTACGCGAACGGCACTCTTGCGGCAGAGACGAAGACCGATGCAAACGGCGCCTATGAGTTCCGGTCTCTTCCTGAAGGACCCGTGCTTCTTCAAATTGAAGCTCAGGGATTCCAGCGCACGGTGATCAACGGCATCATGATCGCGCCTGCAACGACCAGACGGCAAGACTCGCGCCTCCAGGTGGGCAACATCAATCAGACTATTTCGGTCACGGCGTCTGCGCCGTCCATTCAGACGGAGTCGGCCGAGGTTGCGTCTATCCGATCTCGCTCCGGCGGCAGCGGAAGAACGCTCGGAGGCGGCTCCGGTCTCGGCGGATCGTCACGCACAGGCGCCAACGGCACGCCGGGCGGCGTCATGGGTGGAGTTATTGGCGGCGTCAGCGACGCGCGCGCCCGCGCCGAATCCGCCGCGCTGGCCCAGGAACTGGGCGACCTGTTCGAGTACAAACTCAAAGAACCGATCACCATTCAGAAGAACCGGTCGGCCCTGGTTCCCATTGTCCAGTCCTCTCTCACCGCCGAGAAGGTTTCCATCTGGAATGACCACGCCGGACTCCCGCGACCCCAACGCGCGCTCTGGCTCACCAACTCCAGCGGCCTCACTCTCGACGGCGGCAGTTTCAGCGTTCTGGAGGAAGAGACCTTCGCGGGCGAAGGCATCTTTGAGCCGATCCGGCCCAACGAAAAACGTCTGGTCTCCTACGCCACGGACCTTGCTCTGACCGCCGGCTCCCGCGAAGCGAGCGACCAGCAGCGAGTCTCACGCGTCTACGTGCGCCACGGCGTGATGACGCATGTGAGCGAGATTCGCGAAAAGAAGACATACACGTTTCGCAATGAAGACAACTCCGCGCGCACGGTCATTGTCGAGCATCCGGTGCGTTCCGGCTACGAGCTGCGCGGCGAAATTCGACCCGTAGAGACAACCGCCGGCTGGATGCGCTTCCGGCTGCAGGTAGAGCCGAAACAAACTGCGTCGCTGGTGGTCGATGAAGCCCGGCCCGTTCATGCCACATACGAGCTAACCAACATTACCGATGAGCAAGTGGGCCTCTTCATCCGCGAGAAGTCGATCGACAAGACCGTGGAAGACGCGCTGCGGCGGATACTGGCGCAAAAAGCAGTCGTTGCGGACTTGAGCGAGAAAAAAGACGACCGCGAGATCCAAATGGAAAAAATCTTCGATGACCAGCAGCGGCTGCGCGAAAATATGAAAGCGCTCAAAGGCAGCGCCGAAGAGAAAGCCCTGCTGCAGCGCTATACCCAGCAACTCAATGAACAAGAGACCCGTTTGGACGTGCTACGCAAGGACAGCCAGCAGCTCGAACAACAAAAAGACGCGGCCCAGGCGCTGCTCGACAAGATGATTCAAGAGCTTTCCATCGACGTTAAGATTACTGTTTGATCGCCACAACGCCGACGATCCCTTGCGGCAGCCGGAATTTTCCGTAGCGCTTGACCTTCCGAGCCAGAAACCCGCACCGCTGGAGGACCGTAATCAGATCGAGCGCCCGATACAGCCGCAGCACGTGCGTCTCCTCGCTTCGCCGGTAATGTTGCCCCACTTTCCGAAAGCAAACGATCTCGCGCCGCAGAATATTCCGCGTCCGGTCGCCCGACGCATTCACCAGCACCGACCAGTCGGGCCCCTCCAGCCAGTTCTTTTGCGGCATTCGTTTCGGCAGCCGACTGGGTTCGGCAACATCGAAGATAAACACGCCGCCCTGCCGCAGAGCGCGATACACGCGCCGGAACAAACGCACCAGTTCCGTCCGGCTGCTTCGCTCGTCGAAGCAATAATTGAAACACTCGCCGATCGACGTGACCGCATCGCAGACCGGCAGCCGGACGCTCAACAGCGACGCAACTCGAAACTTCGATGCAGGCGCCGTGCGTCGCGCCAACCCAATCATCGCCGCAGATTGATCCACTCCGAAAACCCGATACCCCGCCCGATTCAGCTCAGCCGCCCACCGCCCGCTCCCACAGCCCAGGTCCACCACCAACCCCGACGCAACTCCGTTCCGGCGCAGAATCTCCAGCAATCCCGGCGCGGCATTCAAAGCATAGTCCCGAAAACCGGCGTCGTGCACATAAGCCAAGTCGTCCCGATATCCACGCACGTCAAAATTCTCCGAATAGCAAGAAATATCAAGAACCGCCGCCGCATCCGCACTAAACTGGATTTGGTGGCAAAGCAGCAATCCTACCAGGAACGGCTCCTGCGAGTGCTCCTGCACATCCAGCGCAACCTCGACCAGCCGCTGGAACTCGACGAACTCGCCGCCATCGCCTGCTTCTCGCCGTTCCACTTCCACCGCATCTTCCGCGGCATGGTCGGCGAGTCCGTCATGGAATACGTCCGCAGATTGCGCCTGGAGCAGGCCGCGCAAAAGCTGCGGTTCTCGGATCGCCCGGTGATCGACCTCGCCCTGGACGCCGGCTACGAATCGCACGAAGCTTTCACGCGCGCATTCTCGGCGCGATTCGGCTTGTCGCCCTCGAGTTACCGTAAGGCCCGTAAAACAAGCACTTCCGAGGATGTCCCCGACGTAAGGCTCGAAGAATTCGGCCCCAAGCGCATCGCCTTTCTCCGCCACGTTGGCCCGTATAATCAGGTCGGCCCAGCCTGGCAACAACTGATGATGTGGGCCGGACAGCGCGGTCTTCTTGGACCAACCCCAGTCCTGCTGGGGGTCGTTTACGACACGCCCGACGTGACCGCCGAAGCAAAGCTCCGCTACGACGCCGCCGTGGTGGTCGAGGACAGCGTGCAACCGGAAGGCGAGATCGGAATCCAGGAAATCGCGCGCTGCCAATACGCGGTGAGTCCGTACGTCGGCCCGTACGACAGCATCCAGCAAGCTTACGATCGGCTGTGCGGCGATTGGTTGCCGGCGAGCGGCCGCGAACCTGCATCGCTTCCGGCGTTCGAGCGATATCTCAACACGCCCTACGATACCGCGCCCGAGAATCTACGAACGGCGATCTATCTACCACTACTGCCATGAAGAAGAAACTTGACCTCTACGCGCAATACAAATCCGAATACGTTACTCCGAAGAGCCCGGTCTTGATCGACGCCGCTCCCGCGCAGTACCTCGCGATCACGGGTCGCGGCGATCCCGGCGGGCCGGTCTTTCAGAAGAAGCTCGGGGCGCTCTACAACGTCGCCTTCACCATCAAGATGACGAAGAAATTCGACGGCCAGGACTACGCCGTCTCCAAGCTGGAAGGCCTGTGGTGGAGCGACGATCCGATACCCGGCGCCGGGCCGTGGAACTGGACGCTCATCATCCGCACACCCGACTTCATCGGCGCCAAAGATTTGAAAGAGGCCGTGCGGAAACTCCGCGACAAGGGAAAAGATCCCGAAGTCGCCGAAGTGGAGATCAAGAAACTCAAGGAAGGCAAGTGCGTCCAGATGCTGCACGTCGGCCCCTACGATCTGGAATCCGTGACCATCGAAGCGATGCACAAATTCGCCGCTGCAAAAGGACTCGCCTTCAGCGGCGTGCACCACGAAATATATCTGTCGGACCCGAGGCGCGTCGCGCCCGAACGGCTGCGCACCATCCTGCGCCATCCGGTGAAGCCTCAGGCGTAACACCAACCACCAGTCACCAACCACCAGCCACTGTATTCTGGTGATGGATGGCTTCGATTCACATCCTGGGCGGCGGATTGGCCGGTTGCGAAGCCGCCTGGCAGATCGCGCGCGCGGGGCTCGACTGCGTGCTGCATGAAATGCGGCCGGTGCGCTCCACAGCGGCGCACAAAACGGACCGGCTCGCCGAACTCGTGTGCAGCAATTCGCTCAAGAGTGAGTCCGAGAACTCCGCGCCGTGGCTGCTCAAGGAAGAATTGCGGCGGCTGGATTCGCTGCTGTTGAGCGCGGCCGCGAAGGCACGCGTGCCCGGCGGCCATGCGCTCACCGTGGATCGTGAAATCTTTGCGCAGGAAGTTTCGCGCGCCATCGAAGAGAATCCGCGCATCGAACTGCGGCGCGCGGAAGCGACGACGATCCACGAGGACGCAATCACCATCGTCGCAACTGGTCCGTTAACCAGCGGCGCGTTGGCCGAAGAAATCGGACGCATCACCGGCGCAGAGCGGTTGTTCTTCTACGATTCCATCAGCCCGATCGTCGACGCCGACTCGATCGATCTTGCCATTGCGTTCCGCGCGTCGCGCTACGGCAAGTCGCTCGACGGAAGCGACGATTACTTGAATTGCCCGTTCGATCGCGATCAATACCAGCGGTTCGTGGACGCGCTGCTCGCCTCCGATGCCGTTCCCGCGCACATTCCCGAAGACCAGACGCCGTTTTTCGAAGCCTGCCTGCCGATCGAAGAGCTGGCACGCCGAGGCCGCGAAACGCTGCGCTTCGGCCCGATGAAGCCGATGGGTTTGGTCGATCCGCGAACCGGGCGCAGGCCGCACGCCGTGGTTCAGCTTCGCCAGGAAAACCTGCGCGCGGACAGCTACAACCTGGTCGGATTTCAAAATCACATGCGATTTCCGGAACAGGCGCGCGTGTTTCGCATGATCCCCGGCCTCGAGCGCGCCGAATTCCTCCGCTATGGGCAAATTCACCGCAATACGTACATCAACGCGCCAGCGCTGCTCAGCGCGACTTTGCAGCTTCGCACGCGTCCGGCTGTTTTCTTCGCCGGACAAATATCCGGCGTCGAAGGCTACGTCGAATCCATCGCGACCGGTCTCGCCGCCGGACGCCACGCCGCGGAACTGGCTCTGGGCGAGCCCTTGCGGCCGTTTCCGCGCGAGACCGCTATCGGATCGCTGTGCGCTTACGTCTCCGGAGCCGATGCGCGCGATTATCAGCCGGCCAATATCACGTTCGATCTCTTGCCCACGCTCGACGACGAAACGCGGCGGCGATTGCGGCACGACAAAAAAGCCCGGCACGCGGAGGTCTGCCGCCGGGCGCTCGATAAATTGGACGAGTTTCGCTCCGTGTATGCCTGAACTCAAAGGCCAGATCGATCGATTCCTGGACGAGCTGCGGCGTCAGAATGCTTCGCTGCACACGCTGCGGAATTATGCCTCGGATCTCGCGCAGCTCCTCGACTACTTCACCGTTCCGGGCGGGCCGGAGCCTGCCGTCGAGAAAATCGATGCGCTCGCGATCCGCGAGTGGCTGGGGCATTTGTACCAGCAGCGTCTGACGGCGGTGAGTATGCGCCGCAAGCTGGCGGCGGTGCGATCGTTCTTCAAGTTTCTGCTGCGCGACGGCGTGGTCGCGGTCAACGTGGCGCGCATGGTGCGCACTCCGAAAGCGCCGAAGTCGCTGCCACGCGTTATGACGGCCGAACAGACCAACACGCTGGTCGACGGCGTTGCGGCGGACAAGTTCGAGCGTCCGTATCCGGCGCGGGATCTGGCGATCTTCGAGCTGCTCTACGGCTGCGGACTGCGCATCAGCGAACTGGCGGGCTTGAACCTGGAAGATTTCGATTTCAGCGAGCGCTGGGTGCTGGTGCGCGGCAAGGGCCGCAAGGAGCGGCAGGTTCCGTTCGCCAGGAAGGCGGCGTCTGCGCTCGATCGCTATCTCGGGGAGCGAAAGCCCGCGCGCGCCACGGAACGCGCGCTGTTCTTGAACCATCGCGGGAGCCGGCTGACCGACCGCGGCGCGCGCGGCATCGTGAAGTTCTACGCGCGCATGATTACCGGCGATTCATCCATACACCCGCACAGCCTCCGCCACGCCTACGCGACGCACCTGCTCAGCGACGGGGCCGATCTGCGCGCCATCCAGGAATTGCTCGGTCACGCCCAGCTTTCCACCACGCAGAAGTACACGCAAGTTTCACTGACCGATTTGATGGCCGTGTACGATAAAGCGCATCCGAAGGCGTAGGCAAAAGCACCAAAACTAATAGGCCGCAAATGAACGCAAATAAACGCGAATAGTATTTGCGTTCATTCGCGTTCATTCGCGGCCAATTGTTTCAGAAGCTGATCCGCTGAGTCTTTGCTACACCGGCCGAGTTGGTGAGTTGCACATCCACGCCCGCTACTTGCGTTGCATCGCCGCCGACTGGGAAAGTCGCCAGCAAGGCGAAGGAGCCTCCGGTAGTCGTTGAGCTGAAGTATTGGTGAAATTGTGACGTTGCATCCACACGGATCGCGCCGGGCTGCAGCGTCCCGCCGCCTTTGTCGAAGAACGTGAAGGCCAGCAGCGAGGCCGAGTAGGTATTGTCGAAGCCGGTGATGCTCACGTCCAGATCGTTCACGCGCCGGACGCCGGTCGCCCTATCAATGTTGATGGAAGCGGGCGCGATGGTCAGGCTGGCCTGCGGCGTGGCGTTCGGCAGCGTGAGCGTGAACAGGATGGTTCCAGCGGTGGTCCCCGTCTGGAAGGCTAGATTTGATTGCGTGCCGAATTTGGCCACAGTGTCGCCCACCGAGATGGTCACGGTTGCGGCACGCTTTGGTCCGGAAAGAAACTGGATCGCCGGGTCGTCCGTCGCGCCGGCAACGTTCGAATGGAATTCGATGGTCAGCGTTCCCGTACCGCTCACCTGCGACGGCGAGGCCAGCGGAATCGAAACGCTGTTCTGTTGCGCGCTCGCACCCGTTGACGAACTGAACACGATCAAAGCTGTGGGCAGCGGCGGATCGAGTCCCTGACCGGTAAGATTGAACGTCCGCTGGTCGACGGTCAGAGTGCCCTTCGCCGCTTGACCCGATTGCGGCTCGAACGCCACTTGAAACGGCACGGATTGGCCCGGCGCGAGCTGGATGGGCGCGGGTGCTCCGATCGGTCCGCGAAATCCCGTGCCGCCGACGCTGAGCGCTTTCACAGCGAGCGCGGTGTTGCCCGGATTCGTCAAGTTAAAGCCCTGCACGCGGCTGCTCCCTCGCTGGACCGATCCGAAGTCGATCACGGCACCTGCTGCCAGCGGAGTGTTGCTACCGGCCAGCGTCAAAACCGCCGTGGCAGCGGCCGTTCCGCGCACGATTACGTTGATCGTGTTCACCAGCAGAAATGCGCTGTACGACCCGGTGGTCGTGGGGCTGAACGCGACGCGGAATTCGGCCTCCGACCCGGGCGCGATGATGTACGGGAGCGATGGCGCAGCCGAGATCTTGAATCCCGACCCGGAGATTGAGAGCGTCTGCAGCGTCGCTGTGCTAGTGCCGATATTCTTTGCTCGAAAGCGCGTCTCGATGCTGTCGCCGGGCGACACTGCGCCCACGTCCACGATAGCGCCAACCGGAGTTTCGTTCGTACCATCGAACAGGAAGAGCTGAATCTGCGCCAGCGCGGGCAGAGGCAGCAGCGAAAGGAACAGGAACAGCTTGGACGTCATTGCTCCGCCTCCGGCAAGGCATAGCTTTGCTCGCGGCCTGCAGTGATGCGCACGACGTACTTGCCGAGCTGGATCCAACCGTCGCCCATCTGCTGGAACGCGAAGCTCTCCGGCAACGGTGTGCAGATGTGCAGCTCAACACCATCGGTCTTGCGCACGACGACGCCATCAGCATCTGTATAAACGAAGTCGCCTGTTGCGAGCATCAGCACGGGCGCGCGCAAGCCCGGCAGCGCTGTTTGCGACACTGTTTCTCCGGTCGCAAGCAGCAACCGCACGTCCCACAGCCCGTCGTCACGCTGGACGACGAGCGCTGCGTGATCGACGTCCGGGGATGCAATCGACACTACGGTGCTCGCATATAGCGTAGCCACCTGCTGGAACGTTCCGGCGTTCCACTGAATCAGCGCGTTTGTGCCGGCGAAAAGCGCGAGCGACGGCGCGCCGTCCTGCGAGAATGCGAACAGCGCCGGACCGGCGGGTGCATCCATGCTTGTGAGGGCTTGCCCCAGCCGATCCGTCACAAGCAGCGTCGAATCCGTCTTCACCCAACCAAACGAGCCGGAAAATGCCGCTGACACGACTCCGGTTGACGCAGCAGGACCCAACACGAAGTTGCCGGCGATGCCGTAGACGGGGCGAAGCGCGTTGCCGGAGTCCCGAATGAATCCAACCTGCGGTGGCGCAAGTGAAGTCTGCGCCCAAGCGGCTGATATCGATAGCAATGCCAGGAGTGCTCTCATCATGGATGCCCTATGTTGATGCTGGGAGTGCCGATCAGAATGCCGGCCGCCGGTGCAGCGGTTGTGGGACTCGCGCCTTTCGATCGGCCCAGAGCCAACCCGGCTACCGCGCCGACTACCACGGCCCCCCCAATTACGATCCATTTCGTCCGTCCTTTATGCGAAGCGGAAAACACGCCTTCGCCGCCGGCCTTCGGCGCGATCGTGTCGCTCAGGTATTGCGTGCTCACGATGCCCGCGCGCGCCTGTTCCTTGACGGCGGTGATACGAATCTCGAGCGGCCCGGGTGTCTTGTTCCACTGCATTCCCCAAACCGAAGCGCGCCCGTCCGCGTTGGTGGTCACGACCTCGGTGTGCAATCCTGAATTGAAAACGCCGCTCGGCCCTTCGTCCGGGAGGCGAAAGCTCACCGCCGCGTTCTCCACCGGCTTGCCGGTTTCGTCCGTAACCATGACCGTCAAACCGCGCGTCGCCCGGGTTCCGGTCCGATAGACGGTCCCTTCGCCTTCGACAACCTTCAACTGGATGATCACGCCGGCGTTCAGCGGGATCGCCCAAACCAAGGCGCCACATAGCAGCACCCTCAAGAAACCTACCTCTCGTTTTCGCACGTAGTATACGTGCCGGAAACAGGGGGATATTCTCATGGAAACGTAAGCCGACGTTCGGCACGTCTACCCAACTTAATGAGCCACTTGGGTTTGTTTGCTGCATTTTGCGGACTGGTAGCGGCCGATCCCGCCCCAGCCCAGGATCCCGTCTTCAAGGTGACATCGGACCTGGTTGTGGTGGACGCGCAAGTAGTGAGCAAGAAGACAGGACGTACCATCGGCGGTCTGAAGCGCGCAGACTTCGAACTGTACGAGGACGGCGTCCGGCAGAACATCGCATTCTTCAGCCAAAACGAGTTGCCTCTCTGCATTGTGTTTCTGTTCGATTTGACGGAAAGCGTGCAGCCGGTCTTGAAGCCGCTCGCGAGCGGCGCACTGGAAGCGCTCCAACATTTGAAACCGGAAGACGAGACTGCCGTGATGGTTTATTCGGCTTCGGCGCGATTGGTGCAGGACTTCACCATCGATCGCGCACTCACGGTAGCGGCTATCGAAAAGGCGAGCGAAATGACGAGCGACGAGGCGGCTTTTTTCAACGAAGGCGTTTTTCAAGCCGCGCGGCAATCGGGCAGCGCGAAGAATCCCAGCAGCCGCCGCGCGATCATCTGGCTAACCGACAACGTGCCCAACGTTCCTTCCGAATGGGGGCAAAAGCACTTGGGAAAAGGCGTGCCGGCCGGTGGTCTCCATACAGAGATGGGCGCGTTCCAGCAGCTCTTCGAGACTGGGACAGTGGTGTCCTCCCCTGCTGGAGCGCAGCGCGATGTCGAACATTTTCATGGCGCTGTACACGAAAAACCCCTTGTTCGCCGCCGGACGCAAGCACCACCCGCCGGGCGATGTGTACAAGTACGCCGGGCAGACGGGCGGGCTGGTGATGAAATCGAGCAAAGAGGAGGTGGCGGCGAAGCTCGCGGAGTCGATTGACCAGATTCGCATGCGGTACAGCCTGGGCTACCGTCCATCGTCTGACCAGCCGCCGGGCAAGTTCTGCGAGATCAAATTGAGAGTGTCGCCCGAGGTGGAGAAGCGCGAGGGACAGTCGGTTGTGAAGACGAAGCGCGGCCATTACCGGCGCTAACCGCCCACTACTTCGCCGGTGTGGCGCATGTCGTAACCCGCCAGAATTTCGAGCTTTCGCCGGATCGCGGCACGATTCAGCACGTCCAGCAGCGCCTCGACGGCTGGAAGTTGAGTGAATTGCCGCCGGATCACCAGGTCGTAGCGTTCGGTGGCCAGCGGTAGGAAGCCCAGGCCGAAGGCCCGGGCTGCCGAACGCGTCGCGATGCAGCAGTCGGCATCGCCAAGACTTACAGCGAGAGCCGCGGGAAGATGGCCGTGCGCGATCTGGTCGTAGCCCTTCACGCGGCTCGCCGCGACTCCCGCGGTGCGGAGTTTTTCGTCGAGCAACTCCCGGCTGCCCGCTCCCTTTTCCCGGTTTACGATGCGGACCTCCTTGCGCGCGAAGTCTTCGACGCCGCGAATGCTCTTCGGATTTCCGCTCGCGAAGACCAGCCCCTGTTCCCAAATTGCGAAAGTGACTACCTTGACGGCGCCCTGCGGGAACATTCGTCTGACGGCGGGAAGATTGTACTCGCCGCTGGATGCATCGCGAAGATGCGAGCCGGCTACGTGCACTCTTCCCTGCCTCAGCCACTCGAGAGCCTGGCGGCTGGACGAGAGCGCCACCAGCAGGTCGACGCCTTCGAACCGCCCCAGATGCTGCGCTAATAACGAAATGCCCGGATCGCATCCGGCCACAAGCAGGCGCTTCGATGCATCCAGGTCCTGAAAGAGGTGGACTTTCGATCCCTCCACGATCACGCCATCGGCCAGCGGCAGCATGATCGGTTGCGGATCGGCGGAAACGCCCACGGTCCGCTTCCCGACCCGGCAGACTTGCACCGGCTGCCCTCTGCGCGCCGGTCCGCCGGTGGACAGAAGATCGACGGTCACCGGCGCAGGCAGCGCGCGCGCATCGGTGTCGAGATGAAAAAGATCTTCCACCCGAACGTCGAGGATGCGGGCAAGCTGCAGCGCGAGCGTGGTGTTCGGCACATAATCGCCGGCCTCGACGGCGTAAACGGTCTGCCTGCTGACGCCGGCGAGCTTGGCGAGCTGGGCGGCCGAGATGCCGCGCTGCTCGCGAACGCCGTGGAGCTGGGTGCGTGTTTCCACCTGAGCATACAGTAGCGTGTTATTGTCTTAGATGCAAGACATGGTCATCGATACAGGACATCCGCGTTCATCCGCGTTCATCCGCGGCCTAATCATGTTTTTGGTCTTCGCTTGCACCTCCCATGCGCAAGACTCCTGGTTTAGCCGCTCGGACAAAGCCAAGAGCGATCAGCCGCACTGGATGACGCCGCTGGTAACTATCACGCCCAGACTGGAACAGGAATTCCGGACCGATTTCCTCATCCAACAAACGGCTGCCGGACACGATCTGGTCAATTTCGGAAACGGCAAGGGGCTGGAGCTGATTCCCGGCGAGCGCGTAGAATTGGTGTTCAACGTTCCGCCGTATCTCCGGCACAACAATCCGAAGGTACACGACGGCTTCGGCGACCTTTCGTTTCTGGGCAAGTTCCGTCTCCTGGCCGCAAATGAGGAACGCGGAAACTATATCGTAACGCTCTTCCTCGCCGGAAGCGTTCCCACGGGTTCCTATTCGAATGGGGCGAGAGGCGGCGTGATTACACCGACGGTCGCCGGCGGCAAAGGATGGGGCAAGTTCGATGTCCAGAGCACCTTCGGCGCGGGTTTGCCCACCAGTCACAGCGATGCGATCCGACATGCGCTGGCCTTCAATACCGCATTTCAATATCACGTGAACCAAAAGCTATGGCCTGAGCTGGAGGTCAATTCCACGTTTTGGAAGGGCGGAGAGCAGGACGGCAAGAAGCAGACGTTCCTGACGCCGGGACTCATATTCGGGCGATTCAAGATCCATGGCCGCCTGGCGCTGGCGTTCGGCGGAGGCTTCCAGATCGCCGCGACGCATTACCACAACTATAACCACGCGGTTGTGTTCAGTGTCCGGTTTCCGTTCTGATATGTATCGCTCCCTTCCGGTCGCGGCTCTGTTCGTCACGATGATTCTCACCTGCTGCCGGCAGGAGCAGCCCAAGCGGGTGGTCATGATCGGCGCGGCCGCGAATCTGACCGACGTATTCGAGCAGCTTTCGCCGCAGTTTGAAGCGCAAACCGGGACCCATCCCGTGGTCAGCTTTGCCTCGACGGCGCAGCTTGCGCGGCAGATCGAGAACTCCGCACCTTTCGACGTATTTTTGTCCGCCGATTCCGAGCACGTCGCCGGGCTGGAGCGCGAAGGGCTCCTCTTGCATGGAAGCCGCGCCATCTACGCCCGGGGCGTGCTTGCCTTGTGGATCCCCTCGGCCAGCCTAAACCGGATTGAGGATCTAAGCTCGCCCAGCGTGCGGGTGATCGCGATCGCAAAGCCTGATCTGGCGCCTTACGGGCAAGCCGCAGTGGACGCGCTCCAGCGGATCGGCATTTGGGAGCAAGTGAAACCCAGAGTCGTCTACGCGGAAAACATCAGCATGGCGAAGCAGTACGGCAAATCGAACAACGCCGATGCCGTATTCACCGCTTATTCGCTGGTCCTGCACGAATCCGGCAAGATCATCCGGGTAGACGAAAGCCTACACCAGCCGATCAATCAAGAGCTCGGCATTGTGGCAAGGTCGAGCCGTCAGGACGCCGCCAAAAAGTTCATCGCCTTCCTCATCGCCGGCGATGGGCGAGCAACGCTCAACCGGTACGGATACCAGCCACCAACCACCAGTCGCTAGCCACTAAAATCCCAATTCCTTCAACACACGCTCCGCGTGATACACCTTCTTCAACGCTTCAATGATTCCGTTGCTCGCCACATGCACCGAACGGGCCTGCTCCTCCGTGTACACGTAGCGATTCGGTAGGCCCTCCAGGTTTCCGTCGAACAGGATGCCGACGATCTCACCTTTCGTATTCACAGTCGGGCTGCCGGAGTTGCCGCCGTGCGTGTCCGTGGTGCTCACAAAATCGAATGGCGTGTTCAGGTCCAGCGCGGACTTCGCTTTGATCCAGCTTGCCGGCAATCTGAAGGGATCTTTTCCGGTGGCGCGTTTGTAGAGGCCCACAAAGGTTGTCGTGTAGGGCACGTTGTTGTAGCCCTTCACGGGACCGTAAGTCAGGCGCAGCGTGAACGTGGCGTCCGGGTATTCGTTGGCGCCGTAGACGGAGAACCGCGCCTGCGCGATTTTCGACGCGCTCGAATTGATCACCGCCTCCACCTTGTCCTCGAACTCCTTGCGATACTTCCGCGCCGGAGTATCCAGAATCAGCGCCAGCCGGATCATGCCGTCCGTGGAATTCTTGACGGCATCCAAATCATGGGCCAGCCGCTTGCGTTCCTCCACTTCCTGAATCTTGCTGGTCGACACGTAATTGTGCGCGGCCTGCTCCGGCGTCTGTCCGGCGAGCACGACCTTCACAGTCGCATCGTTCGCACCCAGTTCCTTCGCGAGAAAACGGAAATGCTCGGCCAACATCAGTTCTTCGAGTGGATTATTGAGCGGGGCCGGAGAATACATCTCCTGTTCGAGCGACGGCAGGCCCGCATCCTGATAACCCCGCAAGCGCTGATCGTTGGGCTTCTTCGTTTCCTCGGCGTAGCGAATCACTTCACGGGCACGCAGAAAAAGCTCAGACTCCGCGCCGACTTCCAGCAGGTAATAGGGCTTGAAGAAGCTTGCGTACCCCTTGTAGGCCGCTGCGACATCGTCCCAAATCGGCGCGAACTTCTTTTTCTTGTCGGGATCGGCGTCGACCGCGGCGCGGAGCTGCCGTTCCGCGTCCCGCTTGCGCTGCATGAGTTTGGGATCCTTCAAGCCGCCCTCGAAACCGCTGAGCGCCTTGAAACTGTTCTGGTCGCCGTCCAAATAGTCCTGGGCGACGCGCTTGTTCTCGGCGTTCTTCGCACTGTAGGCCAGGAGTTTCGCGATCCGCTCCTTGAGCATGGCTAGGATCGTCGGATACGATACGTCGCGGCTGAATTCCATCTGCGCCACGGTTTGCAGCCTGCCCGTAGAGCCTGGATTGCCGGAAACGAAGGTCAGTTCCCCGTCCTTCACGCCCTCGTGACTCCACGCCAGGTAGTCCGGCGTCGAGGCCGGCTTGCCATTTTCGTACGCGCGGAACAAAGAGAAGTCCAGGCAGTAGCGCGGATACATGAAGTTGTCTGGATCGCCGCCGAACTGCGCGATGCTGAATTCCGGCGCGAACACCAGGCGGACATCGGTGTACTTCTTGTATTGATAGAGGCTGTACTGGCCGCCCGAATAAAGCGACACCACGTCGCAGCGGTTCCCGGACGCCGCACACTCCTTCTCGATCCGCGCCGTCGATGCCTTGCGCATGCGGTTAGCGTCCGCGCTGGCCGTGTCCGCTCCGATTCCTTCGTTGACTCTGGAGGTGACGTCGGTGGTGCTCAGCAGCACGTTCACTTCCAGGTCGGGACAGGCCTTCTCGTCGGCTTCCGTGGCGGCCGAAAAGCCGTTCGCCATGTAATCGTGCTCGGCGGTACTCAACTTTTGAATGCAGTCCGCGCCGACGTGGTGGTTGGTGAACAGCAGACCATGCGGCGACACAAACGAACCCGATCCGCCGTTGTTAAAACGAACCGAAGCGCGCTCGAGATGGTGCAAGAAGTCGGTGGTCACGGTGTAGTCGTACTTCTTCCGGACCTGATCTGAAGGGAAGTGGTCGAACAGCCACATCCCCTCGTCGGCTAGCACGCAAACCGCCAAAACGAACCCAAAAACAAGCTTTTTCAATAGCACAGCAAATTCCTCATAAGGTCAAGAAACTAAATAACTAAGTAACCAAATAACGGCTCACTCGCTTCACTTTTCCAGCCCGCCCGTGCGATACTGAGGGCAGAAAGACTGCGAACGGAAATGAACCAAATCGGCGAGGCCATAGCCCGCTATAACCGAATCCTGGAAGGAGATCACTTCAAGGATCTCGCCTGGGCGCTAGATCTCCAGGAACGCATGAAGGCGAACAACTTAGCCGTCAGCGGGAGACCTGTGTCTCCGGTTCTGCGTCCGCATTTTATCACGCGGCGCCAGTACAGCGGGCTGGTGAAGGCGGTCGAGTCGTTCTCAAGCGCCGTCGAACGGATCGAGAACCTGGCGATCGGGAATCCGGCGCTGCTCGCGCGCATGGAACTGCTGCCGGCCGAGAAGATGCTGGCCGCGGTCGATCCGGGCTATTCCTTTCTCTCGGTTACGTCGCAGATCGACACGCATCTGAACAACGGCACGATGCGTTTTGCAAGCTATATTCCGGACACGCCGACGGGTGTCGCCTATGGTGAGGCGCTCTCCGACATTTTCTACGATGCGCCTCCGGTGAAGCAGTTTCGCAAACGGTATCGCCTGGAGAAACTGCCCGGAACGAAGTTCCTGCTGCAGGCGATTCTCAAGGCTTACAAGGAATGGGGCGCCAAGAGCAAGAAACCGAATATCGCCATCCTTGAATTCCGGCAGCCGTTCCAGACCACGGAATCGGGCGAGAATGCGCTGATCGCCGAGCTTTTCCGGAAGGAAGGGCACCTGGTGGAGGTGGTTTCACCGGATCAACTTGAATACCGGAACAATGTGTTGCGGCGCGGCGAGTTTGCTATCGACCTGATTTTCCGGCGGATCAAGGTGCAGGAGTTCCTATTCCGCTTCGATTTGGCGCATCCGCTGCTGCGCGCGTATCGCGAGCACGCCGTGTGCGTGGTGAATAACTTCCGCTCCGAGATGGCGCAGAAGAAGGCCATCTTCGACCTCCTGACCGACGAAGAGATCACCGCGAGTTTTCCGGCGGCGGAACGGCACGCGATCAAGGATTTCGTTCCCTGGACACGTGTAGTCCATGAAACCAAGACGCGCTACCGGAACCGGACCGTGGATCTTCCCAATTTCATTCTGCAAAATCGCCACAAACTGGTTCTGCGCCCGAACGACGATGGTACGGATCAGCATTCCTTCCGCGGCTCGGAAGTGGACGATGCCGGCTGGGAGAAGGCCCTGCGGGCCGCGTTGCGCAACCCCTACGTTGTGCAGGAGGTTGTGGAACCCGTGGTGGATGTTTTTCCGATCCTGCAATACGGCCATCTGGAGATGCAGAAGATGCGCGTGGACGTACATCCGCATTCCTATCTCGGCAAAGTACAGGGCTGCTCGAGCTGGCTGACGGCGGTGGGTCCGTCCGGTTTCTCGACGCTGTCGGGCGTCGCTCCGACGTTCATTCTGGAACAGAAGTAACCCCAAGCGTGAGCGCGGGGACGTGGACCGCAGTCCGAAGCAAACCCCAATTTAGCCGCGGATGAACGCTGATAAACGCGGATGGGAGCAGAGGCAAGTATCAGCGTTCATCCGCGGCGATATTAAGAAACCCTTAGATGAACTTACCTTAGGATACGAGCTTTTCACAATACTTTTACCCCCTAGTACCGCACCGAATCCACTTCCGATGTGTTTAGCCGGTCAGAAGCTCTTGCCGACATAGGCAGGTGCCGATAAGACGGAGCAGGATATGGGGCAGGTCGAGGGGCGGTGCAAATTAATCGGGGGTGCCGTTGGAGTGGTACTTTCCGCGGCAATCATCTATGGGTATCAGACAGGGCCGGACCCCAGGCACACGGGGGCACCTGGGGACGATCCTTTGGCATGCGCGACGTCGGGATGCCACGTCGGAACACCGCTGAACGGCGGCGGTGGGAACGTCGCGCTCAACTTTCAGAACGGGATGACCTACACGCCCGGCGTCCAGCAGAGTTTCAGCATCGTGATTACCGACCCCGTGGCCAAAGCTTACGGTTTTCAGATGACTGCTCGCCTGGAAAGCAATCTGGCGAATGGGCAAGCCGGCGATTTCACCGCGGGAACGCAGCAACTGGTGCTGTGCGACGACGCTAGCTTCAAGGGAAGCAAGGGGTGTCCTGCCAGTGCGCCGGTCCAGTTCATCGAACACAGCGCGCCATTCCTGACTAACACGATCTCGGTGGTTTGGACGCCGCCCGCATCGAACGCCGGCAATGTGCACATCTATGTGGCAGCGAATGCCGCGAACCACGACGGAGCCGAGACGGGCGACCACATCTATACGGCGAACTACACCTTGACTCCGCAGTCCGGCGGCGGAGGAAACGCTCCTGTGATCACCGCCGTGGTCAATGGCGCCAGCTTCCAGCCGGGCATCGAATCCGGTTCCTGGTCCACGGTGTTTGGAACAAATCTGTCAGCCACCGCGCGCATCTGGAACGCCGACACGGAGATCATCAACGGGAAATTGCCCACCAGCCTGGACGGCGTCAGCATAACTGTGAACAACAAGCCCGCGGCGATTTATTTCATCAGCCCTACACAGATCAACTTCCAGGCTCCCACCGACTCTGCGCTCGGGCCGGTGAGCGTGACGGTGAGCAATGCGAATGGGACCAGCGCTGCCGCAGTCGCGCAGCTCCAGAGAGACGCGCCGGGCTTCTTCATGTTCGACCCGCAGGCGCGCAAGTACGTCGCCGCCTTGGTTGCAAATTCGGACGGCAGTGCGACCTTCCTTGGTCCACCGAGCTTGTTTGGGTCCAGTGTGACGACGCGGCCGGCCAAGCCCGGCGAGGTCCTGGAGTTGTACGGTACGGGTTTCGGCCCGACAAAGCCGGCGGTGCCGTCGGGCCAGGTGTTCACGGGAGCCGCGCCGGCGAGCGATAAGGTCACGGTGACGATCGGCGGTGTGGCCGCAACGGTCCAGTTCGCGGGCATCACCGGCGCAGGACTGTACCAGCTCAACGTGGCGGTGCCGCTGACGTTGTCAGCGGGGGATCAAAAGATCGTAGCGACGATCAATAGCGTGCGTACGCCGGACGGCGCCTACGTCACTGTTTCAAAGTAGGAGCAGGTTGGGGCGTGGGTAACAGGCACAACGCGCCCTTGTAGAATCCTTCGGCTTCGATTCCAAAGGCGTGGTTGAAGCGTGAGCGGTAGTTTTCCCATGCGATGGCGGATGTCAATTCCACGAGTTGCCGATCGTCGAAGACCTGCTTGAGCGCATCGAACAACTCTTCTGAAACGTCCACTGGCGTGTCGGTCATGGCGACCGCATAACGCAGTACCAGTTTCTCTTTCTCGTCGAACTCGTTCGAGTCTTCAAAATCCGGGAGCGCCATCAACTGCGCTTCAGTAACGCCTGAGCGTCTGCCCACGGCAGACCCGATATCGATTCAAAACGGGCATCCGATCAGCGTGGCGCACTTGATTCCCGCCAGCGACTTGAGCTTCAGATCGAGGGCCCGCACCGCGGCCTGTCCTGCCTCCATCTCGCCGACCGCGCGCAAAAGGCGAGGCTGGTGCGCATGAACCTTGAATGGGAGGACAACCCGTCCTATCTTGCGCTTGCACATCCAATAAAGGAATCTTGTGAACGGCGAGACTTCGCTGGCTTCAACTCCGCGAATGCGTGCCATGGGTATCTCCAAGACTAATTCTATCGGACTCGCGGCCCGCCACACGGCCTGATACGATGGACAACGCATGCTCTCCAGACGAAATCTGCTGCAATTCACAACCGCACTCGCTGCGGCTCCGTTGGTTTCCGCGCAGGATGCAGGCGGCTCGCCGATCTCGAAGCTGAAAAGCCGCCGCGCCGAGGCGCGCGCCATTACGAACGAGGAGCGCCAATCGCGCATCGAACAGGCCCAGCGCCTGATGCAGGAAAACAAGCTGAACGCCATCGCCATCGCGGGCGGCACTACGCTCGAATACTTCAGCAGCGTGCGCTGGGGCAACAGCGAGCGCTTGTTCGTGATGATCCTGCCGGTGCGCGGCGAGCCGTTCTTCGTCGCACCGGCGTTTGAAAAGGACCGGGCGATGGAGCAGATCGCCAAAGGCCCGGCCGGCAAATCGCCGCATGTTTTCACCTGGGAGGAAGACGAAAGCCCATACAAAGTGGTGGCGTTCGCCTTGAAGGAGCGCGGCCTGGCGACCGGCCGGATCGGGATTGAGGAGCGCGTGCAGTTTGTGTTTGCCGATGGAATCACGAAAGCTCTTCCGGCGGCTACTATCGCGAGCGCGACCGAGATCACCGCCGGCTGCCGCATGATCAAGAGCGCGAATGAAATCGCGTTGATGCGCCTGGCCAACAGCGTGACTTTGGAAGCCTACGAAGCCGCCTGGAAATCGTTGCGCGAGGGGATGACGCAGAATGAGTTTGCCGGGCTGGTTTCCTCCGCGCATCAGAAGCTGGGATTCCAGGGCGGTGCGGGCGTGCAGGTGGGCGAGTACTCGGCGCTGCCGCACGGATCGGTGACGCCGCAGGCGATTCGCCAAGGCACGATTTTGCTGATCGACGGCGGCTGCTCGGTGGAAGGCTACAAATCCGATATCAGCCGCACCTTTGTGCTCGGCAAGCCCACGGACAAGATGAAACGCGTCTTCGATATCGTGCACCAGGCGCAGAGTGCGGCACTCGCGGCCGCGCGCCCGGGCGTCGCGTGCGATGCCGTGGACGCCGCCGCGCGCAAGGTGATCGTCGGAGCCGGGTATGGGCCGGGATTCAAGTACTTCACGCACCGCGTGGGACACGGCATCGGCCTGGATGGTCACGAATGGCCATATCTCACGGCGACCAACACGCTGCTGGCCAATGGGAAGAGCATCGCGCTCGCGCCGCATATGACGTTCAGCGATGAACCCGGCGTCTACATCCGCGGCGAGTTCGGCGTGCGGCTGGAAGACGACATGCATATCCTGGAGAACGGCGCGGAATTGTTTACGCCGCAGAGTTTGTCGCTGGAAGAGCCTTTTCGGAAGGGCTGAAGGTGCGGCCGATTTGGTAATATCGGTTCAAATGAAGTCTTACATTGCTATCGCTCTTCTAACGCTGGCGCCTGTTTTTGCCATCAAGCCGCCGCGCGAGGCCGCCCCGAATTTCCGCGCCAAGACAATGGACGGCGAAAAGTTTTCGAACGAATCCCTCAAGGGGAAGGTGGTGCTGCTCCAGTTCTGGGCTACGTGGTGCGGCGTGTGCCGCGGCGATCAACCCGCCGTGGATCAGCTTACCCAGGAGTTTGCCGATCGGGGGCTGGTGGTCCTGGCGATCAGCGTCAACGAATCCAAGAAAACGGTCAAGAAATACTTGGACCAATCGCCCCGCGCATGCAAGATCGTTCTCACCGAAGATACGAATCTCGCGGCGATGTTCGCAGCCAAGGAATATCCGCTTTACGTTGTGATTGACCGTGACGGCAATATCGCTGGGACGCAGAGAGGCGGGGGAGGCGAAGCTTTGCTGCGGCGGCTCCTGCGAAAGGCGGAGATGGAGTAGAAACGGTATTAGGAGCATTGCATGTCGCGATCAACAACGTACATTTTCTCCTTCATCCTGACGGTTCTTGCCGCAGCAGCCGCGGAGATCCCCAGAGGCGCTCACTTGCTGCTGCGCATGGAGAACTCCATCAACACGCGCACTGCGCAGGAAGGCGACTTCGTATATTTACAGACGGCCAGCCCGATCGCGCTGAGCGGACAGATCGCCGTGCCCGTGGGCAGCTATGTGCAAGGCGTCGTCACTTACGCGAAACATAGCGGACGCGTGGCCGGAAGGGCTGAACTCGCCATCCGGCTGGAGACTCTCACGCTTCCCAGCGGCCGGTCCTTCAAGTTCTCGCCGCACCTGAATTCGGTGGACTCAGGCGAGACGGGTCAAAAAGTAACGGGTAAAGAGAACACTATCGAGCAAGCGCCGGGACATGGAGAAGATGCGGCGCGCATCGCGATTCTGGCGGGCAGCGGCGCCACCATCGGGGCTTTGGCCAGCCGGGGTGCGAGCGGAGCCGACCTTGCGAAGGGCGCGGCGATCGGCGGGGGTGCGGGCGCCGCCGTGGGACTCGCTACCGTACTCTTGACGCGAGGCAAAGAAGTGGAATTGCGCCACGGAGCCATGCTGGACGTGGTGTTCGATAGAGCTGTCGCGCTGGAGTAGCTTTATGGCTGCGCGACCAGCGCGGTGATCAACGCGTTGGCTTTCGGCGTGCCAAGCCCGGTGACGTAGTCATATCCAGTCGAGGCCGTGCAGAGCGCGCCGCAACTTCCGTTCGTTCCGCTGGTAATGTCGTGGTAATCGTTCGCGTAGCTAGCCGGCTGTCCGAAGAGATACAGCAGGTAGTTCATGGTAGACGTAGCGCTCGCGCCCATTACCTGCTTGCTTGCGGCCACACGCATCGAATTCACAATCGCGGCCAGCGCGGCCCATTGCGGCGTACCGGCGCTGGTTCCACCCACCTCAAACCAGCCGGAGAAACCCTGGTAGGAGACCGTGTCGTAAATCGCAAAACCGGTATTGGGGTCTCCATCGTAGGCCACGTCCGGCACGGCGCGAAAACCATTGGCGTACGGTACCGGCAGTCCGGATTGATAGCTGGGTATCATTTCGTAGGCGCTGTGGCCGCCGCCGCTCCCCGACCAGGCGGTCTCGCTGCCATAGCTATTGTTGGCCCCGAGGTTAGCGGTGGTGCCGCCGACGGCTAACACGTAAGACGAAGCCGATGGATATTCCACTCCGCTGCCGTTGTCGCCCGAGGCGGCGACGAAGGTGACATTCGGCGCCGTGAAGTGGAAGTCGTAGTTCGTCTCGCCCATGAATTCCGAGCCACCGAAACTCATGGATACAACCGAGGCTCCGTTTTTGACCGCTACGTCCACCGCGGTAAACAGGTCGGTTAGACTATTCGATGCCGCTTCGACGAGGTAAATCTTAGCCTGCGGCGCGAGCGCGTGGGACCATTCCACATCGAGCGAGGCTTCCAGCGCCCAGGTAGAGTTCCCCGACGGCTTCACTCCGGACGCGTAGATCTTCTTGAAACACCCATTCTTGGTCGTGCAGGTGGCCAACTGGTAGGTCGTGTTGAACACGCCCAAGTCCGACTCGATGTTCGGATCGTCGTAGGCCGTTACGATACCGATTATTTGACCCGCTCCCAGATTCGCAATCAGGTCGAATCCGTAGAAATGGCGGGCCGCGGCCGGACTCAGACCGGCGGGTAAGGGCTTTCCCCCGGAGGGTTTGCCTGCATCATCGAGTTTCAGATGAAAGGGCGGCCGGGCGAATCCTTCAGGAGGCCGGCCGGCGGAACGCGAGTCCTCAGGCTGCGCGAACAATCCCAGACTGCAAGCACTTGCGGCGAGGAAAGCCAGCGTTGGCCCGCGCCACCTGTCATGAACATGCCACATGCGAATTCTCCGATCTTTCGGCATCATCGAACTCGTACTGATTGCAAGCCGACTGCCACGTAGGTTGCTGCTATATGCTTGATACGGAAGGGCTGATACCCCACGAGTAGGAGAAAGTACTAGACACCGTGGCAGTATGGGGAGACGCTTTGTCCCCGATGGAGCTTAATTGAATTGACCCAAGGGAACGGAGACAGTGATGGGGATTCCCGTGTAGGTGCCGGTGATGTAGGGAGACAGCATCTGGTAGGAGTAGCCCGAAATTTGGACGTTGAGGCGATAGCTGTCGGTGCCGGAATCCGGGTTCGTTACAAATACATTGCCTGTATTATTGCCTTGGGCGTCGGTGGAACCGGTGGTGAGATTGAAGTAGGACGCCGTTCCGCTGGGCGGCGTAGACGACTGATTGTAGAGCACCATGTTGGCGATGGAGGTATGGTTCGTCGGATCGTTGATTGCGCCCCATCGCGCCGCGGAGCGCGCACGCTCTATCAAAGCCTGATGGATGAACAGATACTGCCCGAAATCGAACGCCCCGATGAGCATTGCGGCAAACACGATGAAGATCAACGCTGTCTCGACCATCGCGTTGCCTTTGCTGGTGCGCCGCCGGGAAGAGTTGGCTCTGATTTTGCTATTTCTCATATGGGCGCCCAGATCCCCTCGTACGCAAATGTAATCTGAGGCTTGTTTGTAAGCGTAGCCGACGCGAAGACCGAATTGATGGTGTAACCGGTAATGGACACGGTCATCGCGCTGGGCACGCCATTCGTGAAAGTCACTGTGAAGTTGACGTTGCTTGCCGCGAGGCCGGGCAGAACCGGCGTGCTGCCCGCAGTGGTGCTGCCGTATAGAACCATGTTCTGTACGGCGGTCCTAAACGTGTCCGATGGCGCGGTGGTAGCTGAATCGTACGTCGCCACGGAAGCATAGCGCGCCCCCCGGGCAACCGCGTTTTCAAGATTGTTGTACTGGAGAAACGAGTAGCCGAATTGAAAAGTGCCGGTGAACGCGGCAATCAGAACGCCGGAGCCGATGGCGAACTCCAGCATGGCACTCCCATCGCGACTGCGCGCAAGCTTCCGAGCCTTGTCAATCCATCGTTTCATTGGACTAGCGTCGCGCGGACCGCGCCTGTCGAACCGCCGCTCCCGGTGGCTCCGGGATTGGTGCTCCCGATGAAATACGATCCGGCGTACATGGCGCAGTAGGGATCGTTGCCGTTGGTGCCTTGACCATGCGTGTAGTAATTGCTTGTGCCGCTACTCCCGTCTGTGTTGGCGTAGAGAAGGAATAAGCCATAACCGATCACCTTGGTATGAGTCGGGTCCACTGGATCGACGATCGGTACCGGCAGCAGCCGCCGGCCATTGTGAGTGGCGGCCAGGTAGCTGGAGACAGTGTTATCGGTCAGGTCGGTATCCCAGCTCGCGCGTTCATCCAGATACTTCGCCTCGGCCGCCTTGTTCCCATTGCTGAGGTCCGGAAAGATGTTTGTGCCCACGTCCACGGCAGCCAACTGTATGACATCCAGAACTTCCTGTTCGATGGTGCTATTGGAGTTGCTTCCCCAATAGCCGTTAATGCTGGCGCCCCAGTTTGAAACCACAGCCGCCTCCGTCGTTTTGTTGGCGTCTCCAGCGCATGGGTCCGAAACGAAGCATTTGTCCGGATTGCCGGGTCCGCAGCCTGCCCGCGTGCCGTTATAGGCGGGCCACTGGATATCGTAAGCGGTTCCAACGGTGAGCCCAAAGTTCGGCCCGGTAGTGTTCGTGCTGACGGCGGTGTAAGGCGCCAGACCGTGCCGGAAGAGCGGATTTGCATTAGGATTGGCGGGAACCGCGTAAGCAACCTGTCCCGCTTTGGCGAGCGAAGTTACACTCTGTGTCGTATTGCCGACGACCACGCCAATGAAGTACAGCGGCAGACTGACAGTAGCCGTGACTTGAGTGTAGGTATACCCGATGGCGGGATTCGGATCGGCAACCCAGGGCCCGGAGGAGCTCGTGGCGAATTTGATATCGGGGCTGGCGACCGTCGTTGAGTCCATGTTCCACTTATTCCCCAAGTTCGTTACAGCGTTCTTGGCGTTGGTGATTCCGGTCGTAGTTCCGTCCAGCTTCATTACCGCCGCAAGCGCTCCAGCATCACAGAACGATTGCGTCTCGTTCTTGGTAATGAACATTCTGCCAAGATCCACCGCCATCCCAAGTGCGCCAAAAAGCGCCACGGCAGCGACACCCATGGTGATGAGCACGAAACCGCGCTCGCGGCGTCGGCCTTGGATCTGAACAGACTCTCGAGACATAGCAACTCCTCCTTTAATGACTCTTCGGTAGGAAACACAGCTTGCTTAATAGATCCGCTGTCTCCTTCGTACTGCCTTGACGGTACACCGAGAAAACTGCCGCGTACGCAGCGGCGGTCTGGATTCCCGTGGGCATCATCAAAGGGAATGCACGCTGGCTGCCAGGTACTACGATCGTAAATTCTTGATAGGAAAGGGCGGTATAGCTCACTAAGGGGACAAGGTACTAGACATCTTGTCAGCCAGCAGAGACGCTTTGTCTACGACCGAACCGCTTGGGGAAGGGGGTTGACGCGCGCGGCCCTGGCCTAGTAGAACTGACCCAAGGGGACGGAGACGGTGATAGGGATTCCCGTGTAGGTGCCGGTGATGTAGGGGGACAGCATCTGGTAGGAGTAGCCCGAGATCTGGACGTTGAGGCGATAGCTGTCGGTGCCGGAATCCGGGTCGGTCACAAATACATTGCCCGTATTATTGCCTTGGGCATCGGTAGAACCGGCGGTCAGATTGAAGTAGGACGCCGTTCCACTGGGCGGCGTAGAGGACTGATTGTACAACACCATGTTGGTGACGGCAGTGTGATCTCTTGGATTGTTCAGGGAGCCCCACCGTACCGCGGAACGCGCCCGCTCTATCAAAGCCTGATGGACGAACAGGTACTGCCCGAAATCGAATGCACCGATCAGCATGGCGGCGAACACGATGAAGATGAAGGCCGCCTCTAACATCGCGTTGCCTCTGCAATTCCTTCGCCGCGGGTTGTTGCTGCGGATTCTGCTGTTCCTCATATGGGCGCCCAGATTCCTTGGTAGGGATATGTAACTTGCGGTTTATTGGTCAGCGTAGCCGACGCGAAAACAGAATTGATGGTGTAACCCGTAATGGACACGGTCATCGCGCTGGGCACGCCGTTCGCGAAAGTTACTGTGAAGTTGACGTTGCTTGTCGCAAGGCCGGGCACAACCGGCGTCGTGCCCGCAGAGGTGCTGCCGTACAGGACCATGTTCTGCACGGCCGCCTTAAACGCATCCGACGGCGCGGTGGTGGCTGAATCGTACGTCGCAATGGCGGCATAGCGCGTTCCCCGGGCAACCGCATTCTCCAGATTGTTGTACTGGAGAAAGGAGTAGCCGAATTGAAACGTGCCGGTGAACGCGGCAATCAGAACTCCGGACCCGATGGCGAACTCTAGCATCGCACTCCCATCGCGATTGCGCGTCAGCCTCAACGCCCTGTCAATCCATCGCTTCATTGCGTGACTCCCACCGTGCCTGCGCCCGTATTGCCACAACCGCTGGGTTGACCGGGGTTAGGGCTCCCGACCAAATAGCATCCGGCGTACATGGCGCAGTAGGGATCGTTGCCGTTTTGGTTGTGTTTATAGTAATTGCTGTTTCCGTTCTGGGTTTTGCTGGCGTAGAGAAGGAATACTCCATAGCCGATCACGTTGGTGTGATTCGTGTCCACTGGATCGACGATTGGCACTGAAATCAGCCGGCGGCCATTGTGAGCGGAGGCCAGGTAAGCGCTCACGGTGTTATCGGTAACGTTGAGATCCTCATTCACGCGGTCGTCCAAGTATCCCGCTTCGGCCATCTTGTTCCCATTGGTGAGGAGGTTAAGGCCGGCAGGGCCGAGATTGGTGCCCACGTCGACAGAACCCAATTGCTTGAGGTCGAGAATCTCTTGTTGGATGTCGGCATTGGAGCTACTGCCCCAATAGCCACTTATAGAAGGGCCCCAGCTCGAAACTACTGCCGTCATCGTGCTTGAATTGTTCGCATCTCCGGTGCAGGGGTTCTTAACGAAGCAGTTGGCGGGGTTGCTGCTCGAGCATCCACCGGTCCCAATGGCACTGTGGTTAGGCCATTGTATGTCGTAGGATGTTCCAACGGTGAACCCAAAGGTCGGCCCGGTTGTGTCCGTGCTGACCGCGGTGTAGGGGGCCAAACCGGGACGAAACACCGGATTGACATTAGAACTGGTACTACCGCCACCTCCACCACCACCGCCGCCGCTCGAGAAACCAACTTGTCCCGCTATGGCGGTCGAGCTTACATCCTGTGTTGTATTGCCGACCACCACGGCGATAAAGTAAAGCGGCATCGTAACGGTCGTACTGACTTTTACGTAGACGTAGTCGGTTGCCGGATTCGGATTGGCAACCCAAGGTCCCGATCCGCTCTTCGCGAAAACGACGCCAGGGCTGCTGATCGACGTTGAGCTAAGATTCCACTTGTTGGTTGAATTCGTGACGGCACTCTTCGCATTAGAGACGCCGTTCGAAGTTCCGTCAATTTGGAGCACGGCCGCAATTGCGCCGGCATCGCAGAATGCTTGCGTCTCGTTCTTGACGATGAACATTCTGCCCAGATCGATGGCCATACCAAGCGCGCCGAAAAGCGCCACGGCCGCGACACCCATGGTGATGAGCACGAAACCGCGCTGGCAGCTTCGGCGGCGGATCTGAAGAGACTTTCGAGGCATTGCAATCTCCCTCTGGTATTCGGCTGAAAACGCAGCCTTGCTTAATAGAATCATGAGATGTTTCCCCTCACAATCGAGCACAGTGAGTAGAGTGGCGGGAAAAAGTACTTAAGCCGGGGACGTACCAGCACATACGCCTGAAACGCCGGCAGCGTCCAGGATCGGGGGGTGATACGCGGCAGCCGGGGTGTCAATGCCGATCCGTTGTGAAATCAATCAGTTGCGAGGGATTGCTCGCGCCGGCAGGCTAAGGCCACCGGGCAACCAGGGCGTACCCATGGGATGGCGTCCCCAGGGGGATTCGAACCCCCGTTATCGCCGTGAAAGGGCGGTGTCCTAGGCCGGGCTAGACGATGGGGACTTTCCAGGGAAGGGCCTTCAAGAATCAATGTAACACGGCAGGCCGTCCACGCGAATGCTTCAGCTACAGCGTCTTCAAATAGGCGATGACGTTGGTCTTCTCGGCTTCCGACAGCAGGTCCGCGTAGGAGGGCATGCCGTTGCCGCCCGCGTTGATCACCGCTTTGACATTCTCGTCGGTGACCTTCTTGCCGTTCTTGAGTGCGGCGTGCTTGAAAAGCCCCTTGAGCGACGGGCCGATCTTCTTTTCGTCCGTGTCGGTGTTGTGACACACCCCGCACTGCTCGAAGACCTCTTTGCCCTTGGCGGCGTCGCCTTCTTTCTTATCCGCGGCCAACATCAATCCGGCTAGCATCAATCCACTGGCAGCCGAACTCAAAACCAATTTACGCATTCCGGAACTCCTCCCAAGATGGAACCGACGATTCCAGTTTAACAATCTTCCACGGCGTTCCGCCATCGCTTCGCCACAGGTAGAATGAATTCGTGGGCGAACTCTTGAACGAAGGCGATGCAGCACCCGCGATTCGGGCGATTGACGATCGGGACAAGCCATTCGATCTGGCGAGTCTCCAGGGCAAGAACGTGGTGCTGTACTTTTTCCCCAAGGCCGACACACCCGGTTGAACCACGGAAGCCGAGGGGTTCCGTGAGAACTCGAGCAAATTCACCAAGCAGGACGCGGTAATAGTGGGCGTCTCGCCGGACAAGCCGGCCGCGCAGGCCAAGTTCAAGGACAAGTTCCATCTTCCCTTCACGATGGTTGCGGACGTGGACCACAAGGTGGCGGAGGAGTACGGGACGTGGGTGGAGAAGAGCATGTACGGGCGTAAGTACATGGGCATCGAGCGCAGTACGTTCCTGATCGGGAAGGACGGCCGGATCAAGAAGATTTTTCGCAAGGTAAAGCCGGATGGGCACGCGGCGGAGGTTTACGAGGCGCTGCTGTTGCTGTAGCGCCCCCGCTTGCTTACGCGCGCGGCTCGGTTACCGAGATAACTTTTCCAACGCCGCAACTGCCAGGCCGATCCGAATGCCGCCCAGCGCTCGTGGAATTCCTTCAGTTTGGTCCTCGTCGCACGTTGCAGTTTGGCTTCGAGCACATGGTCGTCGGCAAACAGGCCTTGCATGGTGTGGTAGTCGCTCAGCTTGCCCAAAACGCTCTGGATCTTGCGCAGCGCATCCAGTTGCCGCTCGAGACTGGAACCGTAGACCGGCTTGAACAACTCCAGCGAATAACGGAAGCGCTTGGTCGCGATGCGAAACCGGTGCAATTCCTTGGGCGACCGGTTTCCATCGGCCGCTTCGCGTCCTGCCCGAAAATACTTCTCCGCCATCTTGGGCAGCACCACCCTGGCGGTCTCGGTCGCGTTCCTGGAGGTCTTCAATTTCATATGCTGCGAAGCGACAGGCCGCTGCGCCACTTGGCGGAAAAGTCGCGCGCTGACCAGCGCCGGACCATGTCAGAAAATTGCCGCTCGTGGGCCTTGCGCTCCCGCTGCAGCCGGGCGCGATGCGCTGCGATCCTCGATTTCGCGAGGAACTCCAGCGCGATATCCCGGTTGCGAATCTCCGAAGTCAGCCGCATCATGCGCTTCAGCCGTTTCCTGATTTTCTTGATTTCCCGCTTGGGGAAGAATTCGCCAAACAGGCGCAATCCTTGCGAAAAGCGGCGGATGCTGACGCGCAAATCGTGAATCTCCGGCGGCCTGGGCGTCTTGGCGGCGCGATGGACCTGGAATGTCAAAGTGGTGAGCAGATGGTTCATCTGCTCGAGCGCATAGTCGCGGATGGGGATGTTACCGGTCACGGGGCCACTCTGGTTAGAGCGAGAGCAATCTGATAAGTTTCGCGAAAAGCGCCGGCGATTCGCTCCACGGCCCACATCTCCAGGTCGGGGTCGGCGCCGGACTCGAGCGCGATGGTCACGTCGCCGTTGCGGAGTTGAACCTGTACGCCGCGAATGCGCTGCTCGTGGCTGCGATCCAGGCTGTCGGCGATGCGCAGCAAGGGCGTCAGCAGCGTGATGGCGCGCCGGGAGTCGGAGTCGAAAGTTTGGAAGGGCGTGTGGCGCGATGCGGGCATGGACTTCCTATGATAGCGGCACAGCAGCGCGACGATGTGGCGCTCCATGTCGGTGAATCCGGGCAGATCGGAGTGGGCCACCAGGTAGTAGGAATGCTTGTGATGGCCGGTGTCGCTGACGTAATGCCCGATGTCGTGCAGATAGGCTGAGGCCTCCAGCAGCTTGCCCATCGCGGGCGGCAGCCGGTGCAGCGGCTGGAGCGATTCAAAAAGCCGGTGCGCGAGTTCGGCAACCTTGCGGGCGTGAGCGATGTGGGCTCCGTAGCGCCGTGCCATTTGCTCCACGACGCGGCGTTGCTCGCGGTTCAGCATGCTGAGTTCCCGGCCGACGCCACGCGCTGCCAGGTCTGCGATGATGCCGTCACGCACGCCCGCCGCCGAATAATGCAGCGCGGGCTGCTGGAACTGCTCCAGCACCTTGCAGAACACGGCCGCCCCGGCGACGATCAACTCGGCCCGGCGCGGTCCGATGCCCTGAATCTTGCGCCGTTTTTCGAGATCGAGCTCGCGCACTTCGCGGTAGAACTTGCGCACCTGCGCGGCGGAGGCTTTCAAACGGTCCGCTTCCTCCCTGCGCGAGCGTCGCACCCGGTTCACGGCGCAGACGATGGCTGCGGCGGTGGCCGAGGTCGCGATAACGCGATCGAATGGGCCCGAGCCGATCCGGCGCAGCGGCGCCGCCAGTTTTTCTTCGATGTAGTCGTTCATGCGGTGCAGCTCGGCCGGCGCCGGCGGATCGCTTTTCAGAAAAACTTCCGTCAGCCGGACCGCTCCCAGCGGCTTCGAGAAACTCTCCGCCAGCACGCCGCGATCGCCCAGAATCAGCTCGGCGCTGCCGCCACCCACGTCGACGATCAGGACGCGCTTGTCGGGCTGCGGCCAGCACGCCTGCAGGCCCAAGTGAATCAGCCGCGCTTCTTCCTGTCCGGAAATGATCTCGACGGGCGTCCCCAGCGCCGCGGCCGCTTTCTCCAAAAACTCGTGCTGGTTGGCTGCGTCGCGCACGGCGGCGGTGGCCACGGCGCGCACTCCGATGACATCCAGCTTCCGGTAGAGCTGCGCGATGCGGACCAGGTTCTCGCAGACGAACGCCATCCCTTCGCGCGTGATTTGGCCGTCCTGAAACACGCCGGCGCCCAGGCGGGTCACCTGGCGTTCCGCCGCCAGGATTTGGGTAGGCACGCCCGGACCGGTCTCAGCCGCGAGCATACGAATGGAGTTGCTTCCGATGTCGATGGCTGCGTACCGCGGCATATGAACAATGGTAACCGTGGCGCGCCCGTGGCCAGCGGGTATTACCACCGCCACATCGGCGATAATAGATTTTCAGAGGCCTTTCGTGCAAATTACACTCGAACTTCCCGCGGATCTGGCTGAGCGCTTTGCTGCGGACGCAGACGGTCTGTCGCGGGCGGCACTAGAGGCCTTGGCGCTGGAAGGAGTGCGTTGCGGCAAGCTGACTACAGCGCAGGCCCGAAGGCTCCTGGGAATCAAGTCCCGATACGAAATGGATGGTTTCTTGAAATCGCACGGCGTGCTGCTTCCCCTGACGATCGAGGATGTGCGGCGCGATAGCGAAACGGCTCTAGCCTTCAGCAAATGAAGGTCGTCATCGCCGATACATCACCGCTCAACTATTTGATCCTCGTTGATGCCATCAATATCCTCCCTCGCCTATACGAACGCGTTACGATCCCCGATGTCGTTCTCGGAGAACTGACCGATCGCGACGCACCGCGGGAAGTTGCTCGGTGGGCGGCAACGCTACCCGAATGGATCGATGTGTTGCCGGCGCCATTCTCTGAAGAGCCGTCCCTCCAAGGGCTGGACCCTGGCGAGTCGGCTGCGATATTGCTGGCTCAGCGGCAGAGGGAAAGTGTTACTTCTGATCGACGACGCATCCGGGCGAATGGAAGCGGTAAAGCGCGGGATCCCGACTATCGGAACGCTCGGCGTACTCCGAGCGGCATCTCTCCGGGGATTGATTGCGCTGCCAGAAGTCCTGGCTCGTCTGATGGCCACCAATTTCCGAGTCTCAAGAGCGTTGGTAGACGAACTCCTCTTAGAATACGAGGAGAGACTGGGCAGGCGCGATAAGACTTAAGATATACGCTGTTCCCTATACGTGAAGATACGATTCTTAATGCTTGCGGCGATTCTAGGAACGTGCGCGTGCGGGCCGTCGCAGACCAGCGTGGCCGAGTACGGCTACGAAGTCGTGCACACTTATCCCCACGATCCAACGGCTTTCACCGAAGGACTCTTTTACCTGGACGGGTTTCTTTACGAAAGCACCGGGCTCGAGGGTCAATCTTCCGTACGCAAGGTGCGGTTCGAAACCGGCGAGATCGTCCAGAGACACGACCTTCCGTCGCAATACTTCGGCGAAGGAATCGTCAATTGGAAGGACCGCCTGATCCAACTCACCTATCGCGCCGAGGTGGGATTCGTCTACGACCTGGCCGGCTTCGGAGTCCAACGGAAGTTCTCCTATCCGGGCGAAGGATGGGCGCTGACGCAGGATGGCAGGCGCATCCTCATGAGCGACGGCACGCCCGAAATCCGTTTCTGGGACCCCGAGACGTTGAAGGAAATCGGCCGCATCACGGTAACCGACGAAAGCTATCCGGTCAAGAACGTGAACGAACTGGAGTGGATCAAGGGCGAAATTTATGCCAATGTCTGGACGACGGACCGGATCATACGGATCGATCCCGCAAGCGGAAAAGTGATCGGGCGTATCGATCTCGCGGGATTGCTGGACGCACGCGATCGTGCGGCGAGCCAGCCCGACGTGTTGAACGGCATCGCGTACGATGCCAAAGGCGACCGGCTGTTCGTCACGGGCAAGCGATGGCCCAAGCTGTTTGAGATTCGGCTGGTGAAAAGCAACCCCAAGCGTTAGCGCGGGGACATCCGCGTCCCCTCACTCACGTTTGGGGTTGCTTGTCGCGCAGGACCATCAGCACGATTCCGGAGAAAATCGCGGTTGACACCAGGAACAAAACGCCTGCGACGTAGGTCCCTGTGCGGTCCATCAAAAACCCGACCATGTACGGCCCGGCGAATCCGCCGAAATTCGCGATCAGGTTCACGAACCCGAAGCTGGCCGCGGCCTGCTGGTCGCTCAGCATACGCGTGGGCAGCGCCCAATAGGTCGGGTAGTAGCTCATGATTCCCATGGATGCGATGGAGAAACTGGCGACCACCAGCAGCGGCATCCCTCCAGCCCACTGGCTCAATGCCAGCCCGATCCCGGCCAAGATCGCGGACAAAGCTGCGTGCCACTTGCGCTCACCCGTGCGGTCGGAATGCCACGCGACAATCACCATCGCCGGAATCGCACACAGGTAAGGGATCGCGGACACCAGGCTGATTTGCATGGTTGTCAGTCCCGGAAATTTCTGAACCATCTTCGGCAGCCAGATATTCAAACCGTATCCGCTGGTGTTGATCAGGAAATACGAGAAGGCCAGCGCAAGCACAATGGGCTGCCGCAGAGTTTCGAGAACGCTCATGTGGCGGCGTGTGGTTTTCTTGTGGCGCAACTCGGCGTCGAGCTCGCCGGTGATCCAGTCGCGTTCGGCAGGCGCGAGCCAGTGGGCGTCCTTGGGCCGGTCGGTCAAATAGAATATCGTCGCCACGCCGCCGAGAAACGCGGGTATGCCTTCCAGAATCAGAAGCCAGCGCCAGCCCGACAATCCGGCCCAATGGAGACGCAGCAGAAATCCGGCGATGGGCGCGCCGACGGCGTTTGAAACCGGGATGGCCGTCATGAACAACGCCACGGCCTTGCCGCGATCTTCCTGGCGGAACCAGTGCGTGAGATAGACCACTACGGCGGGGAAAAATCCGCCCTCGGCCAGGCCCAATAAGAAGCGGATGATATTGAAGTGGGTCGCGTTTTGAATCAGGCCCGTGAGCGACGCGAGCATCCCCCAGCCGATCATGATCGCGGCGATCCATTTGCGCGCGCTCCAGGCCTGCACCAGCATCGCGCCGGGAATTTCCAGCAGGCAATATCCGAAGAAGAAAATGCCCGCGCCGAAGCCGAACACTTCGTTCGAGAAGTGAAGTTCACGCGTCATGTCCAGACCGGCAAAGCTGACGTTTACGCGATCGATGAAGGCGGTGACGTATAGCAGGAAGAGGAAGGGGAGCAAGCGGCGGGCGATCTTGCGCCGGGCGCCCGCGGCGTTGGTATCGAGAACGGGTGTCATCAGCAAGGGTAGTGGCAAGTATAGCAGGCGGACTTACGGCGTTATGGTCACATTCGCCGCCAAGCTCGAAACCGCGCCGACGGTAACGACTACTTGTTGCACGCCCACGCGAACGCTCGCCGGAATCACGAAATTGACCTGGGTCTCTCCAGCCAGTCCGGAGGGTATGCCGGCAAAAGCGATGACGGCCGGGACTCCGCCAACGGTAACCGTGACCGGAAGTCCGGGCTGCGGCAACAGAGGCAGAGGCGTGGCGAAGAAAGGCGTCGCGCCGGTGGCGAGCGCGGGCGACACCAGGCCTTCGCCGGTCATAAAAAGGACCAGCGTATCGCCGGGCCTTCCGCTGGCGATGGGGACGAGCGCGCGCGACGAGTCGGTAAAGATGCCGGGCGCGGAAGGCGACACGTTGAAAATATAGGACGCCACTTGTCCGTTGTTGTTCACTCCGACAACGGCGGGTCCGACACCCGTCTCGTATGGAACCTGGATGTTCAATTGTCCGGACGAGACAAAGTACAAAGGCGCTGCGACACCGTTGATCGTCGCGGAAACACCTGCCATCTTCAACGGCAGCGGCAAGTTGCTGGCCAATTGCGGGGAGGGCGCGAGGCTGCCGCCAAAGACGCTGAGGATCATACCCGGCGCTGCAATAGGCAGGAACGATGCGGCGTTGCTCACGCCGGCGATGCTCATGTCCGATGAAGTTGCGCCCACCATGAAGACCACCGGTACTTCTATGAATTGCGGGCGCGCATCCGCGGCTTGAAGGATTACGGTGGCATTGTAGACGCCGTTAGCCAATCCTGCGCCCGAGGCAGCGATTCCAATAGAGGACGAATTCACGCTCGTTTTCAACCAAGCTGTGGACGGGTTGGAGGGGAATACCGAAGCGGTCACTGCCTGGCTGCTTCCCATGAGCGTAAAGCCGATGCTCGATGTTGCGAGGGGCGCTGAACTCGCCGGCACACTCAGCGTCACGGAGTTTTGCGAAACCGAAAATGCGCCCGGGCTGGCGGCGGGTCCCGAGAATTTTGCAGTGACCGTTGCCCGCACAGTCTCGCCGGTTTGATCGATTCCATCCAGCTCGAAGTCAACGCTCTGCGGCGGAGGATTGCTGCCTGGCCAGCAAACGTGCGCCTGCAGACCTCCCAGCGCGGCCAGCCGCGTGGTTCCGAAAAGCTGTTGCATCTGACCGGTCCAGTCCACGCCGCCGGCCACGAACCGGGTGAGTTGGACCGCGAGGCCATTCTGTTCCTGAACGAGTAATTGTTGCGACCACTGGCAGCTGGGGTTGGCGTCCGAGTTCTGTTGCACGGTGGCGGGGACGCTGGAGAGCTGCATCGCTGGATTGGCAAGCGGGCCACCCAAAGTCAGCGTGTACTGCTGCGACCATTGGCGCCCGTCGGCATCCACGCCGGTGAACAGATAGACACGGCTCGAAGGGATAGGCAAGCCCACAACCGTTTGCAAGGTTGACGACAGCGTCCCGAACGGCGCTAGCAGGTCGCTGCCGAAATCGGGAACGAACCGGGAAAAGGTGTCGTTGCCGTTGATGGTCCAAGCGGTAATTCTGGTGCCGGTCCCGTTTACTTCGGTCAGAGATACTTTGACGATCTGTCCCTGGTGAGCCGGATTGGGTGAGATCGAAACCACCACGGCGGAGCCCGAAGACCGGGACGCGACGTTAACTGCGGTGGAGCCGGTGGAAGGGTTGAAATTACTGTCGCCCCCATATGTGGCGCTTACGTTTGTGCTTCCCACGGGCAGCAACGGACCCGTCACCGTCAGCGTCGCAATCGCGACGCCCGATGCATTGATCAATGCTGCTGTGCCCAGGATCGTTCTGCCCAGTGAAAAAGTAACGGCTCCACTTGGAGTGGCGCCCGCATCAGTGACGGTAGCTGTTAATTGCACGGAGTCGCCGAGTGCGATGCTGCCCGGATTGGCCGAGACAACGGTTGTGCTGCTGTTCGCCGACGTCGTCCACTCCGTAATCAGTTTGAATACGTCAATCGATCCCAGTCCTGTGGCCAGATCATAACCGGGGCCAGCGTTGTAGCCGATGGAGCCTGTAGAGCAGTCGGGACTGCCTTTGGCGCAGGGAACAATCGTGTCGCCATCGGTGATGTCGTGAAAGACATCCGTGGTCGTGCGGGCCAGGCGATAAAGTTCCGGGTTGATGTTGCCGAGGCCCGGCAGCATTTGCACTCCTTTCGAAACGACGTATTGATTGAGCAGCGCAACCACGCCAGCGAATGCCGGCGCGCCGGCCGACGTCCCGCCCGTGGCGCGCTGGCCGTTGGCGTTGATCACCATGTATGGATCGTGGTTGCCGGACGCGCTGAACGAGATGTCGGGAATGTCGCGGGCGTTATCGTCGGGAACGCCCGGAGCGATTTGCCAGGCGGGTTTCGGAAAATATTTGCTGGCGCCGCCCCCGCTAGCGAGGATCCCGCCCGCGCCAGTCTCGTTCCAGGCCATCTCAGGAATGTAGGAAATTGCCGAACCGCCGCTGGAGTTGTTGCCGCTGCGCCAATACTGGCCGCTGCCTTCATTGAACTGAGTGCCTCCCACGGCAGTGACCTCCGGATAGCTCGCGGGCACGCCCACTGCGATGCCACCGGATGCAGGCACAAGTCCGCCGGAAGATCCGAAGAAGCCGTGCGGATCGCAACCCGCGCCACCGGAATCGCCCGAGGAGGCGATGAACGTAATGCCCTGCGCGTTGGCCTGCTGCGCCAGAGCCCGGTTGACGGGCGACGCTTGCGGCTCGCACGTGCCAAAGCTTTCGCTCATCACCGTTGCGAGATTTTGGTCGACCACCGCTTGAACTGCGTCGTTGAAGATATTGGCGTAGACGTAGACCACCGTCGCATTGCGCGCGATGGCCCCGGCCCATTCCACGTCCAGGGCCGCTTCCCCCGCCGCGTTTGTGATCCCCGGATCCGGGCCCACCAGGTGCATCTCAACTCTGCTCGGAGGCAGGCCGAACATGCTGCGAAACGCGTCCAGGAAGGATTGGCTGAAATCCGACCGGCCCACGATCGCGATTCTCTGACCCGCGCCGTCGATTCCCATTCCATAGAGCGGTGTGACGTTGTAGATGGTTTCCCAATCGTCCGGCGCAAGCTGGTGCGTGCCGGCAGGGGTTGTGAAATCCGGGACGACGCGGCTGGACGTCTTCCAGAAGTCATTCAGGCCGCGAACGCCGCTTACGATATCGCTCAGGGCCGCTGGTATCCGCAGTTCCATTGCATTTGCAAAGTGCGTCTCGCCATTCACGCGATAATTGTGGATCTCCGTGTGGAATGCGCTCTGGATCTGCTGCGCCGAGCCGCTGAACGCCACCCAATTGCGCGCACGCGCGGCGTCTTCCACATGCAGATCTTGCGATTCGATCCATGAGACGACGGCGGCGTAATCGTCGTGGCTCAGGCCAAAACGGTCGCCGAACTGCTCCGGTGTGAGCCACTGATGGTACTGCTGCGAGGAACGATCCTGCTGTTGCTCCGACAGCCGTTCCAGCATCGCCTGCTGGTTTGCAGTGGGCCGCATCGTCAGCGTGACATAGCCGATCTTCAAGGCCGGATCGGCAGGGCCTTGATCGTACTGAGGCTGCGCCTTGGCGTGCACGCTTCCGTGCAACACCGCGCCCTGAGTATCATCGATTTGACCGGCGATGCGGTTCGGCTGTGCCAAAGCCGGCGTGAACGCCAGCAATAACGCGCAGGTCAGCTCAGCGTAGTTGGCCTTTCGCATTCGAAGCGCTGCACACATCTTAGCGGAAATGCGCGAACGGCTGTATATGCGCGATCACAGAGTAAAGTCTGTATCACTTCGTGCTGCAAGTCATTGAGATATGGTGGCACACGCTTCAGTCTGTGATCAGTGTCCCTCCCCAATCTCCCGAGCTATCATGGCAGTATCGCGGAAAATTCTCAATCGCCCGATCCTTCCGAGCGGCGCCCGGAGCCGACCGCGTCTCTCATTGGTCAGACACTGGACCACTACGAGGTCGTGGAGTGGCTCGGCGAGGGCGCCATGGGCATCGTCTACAAGGCGCTCGACCAGCGCCTGGAACGCTTCGTCGCCATTAAAACCCTGCGAAGCGGCCTGGCCGCCGGTGAAGAACACAAGCGCCGATTCGCACAGGAAGCCAAGTCCGCCTCCGCGCTGAACCATCCCAGCATCATTCACATCTACGACATCGGCAAATCCAACGACCTCGATTTCATTGCCATGGAATATGTCCAGGGCAAAACACTCGACCACCTGATCGGGCCCGAGGGCATGCGGGTCACTGATGCCTTGAAGTATTCCATCCAGGTCGCCGATGCCCTTGAAGCCGCCCATGGCGCGGGCATCGTTCATCGTGACCTGAAGCCCGGAAATATCATGGTCACGGAGCGTGGTTTGGTGAAGGTCCTGGATTTCGGCCTCGCCAAACTCACCGAACAGTTAGCCACTCCCAACCCGCTTCGTCCCGATGAAACCGTTTCCTACCGTCAGATAACACGAACCATCCAGGGTGCGCTCATCGGCACTCCCGCATACATGTCGCCGGAACAAGCCGAGGGAATCACGCTGGATGGCCGCTCGGACATTTTTTCATTCGGCCTCATCCTCTACCAGATGGTCACCGGCCAGATGGCTTTCGCTGGATGTTCCACCATCTCGGTTCTCACCCAGATCCTGCGCGACGACCCCAAGCCGCCCAGCTCCGTCTCCGGAAAAGTGCCGTCCGAACTGGAAAGGGTGATCCTGCGCTGCCTCCGCAAAGATCCCAATCGGCGCTACCAGCACATATCCGAGGTGCGGATTGCGCTGGAAGACTTGCGCACTGAATCGGCTTCGGGTACCAGCATATCGCTCACTGCTCCCACGTCCCGGCTGGCACGCAGTTGGTCGCGCCGTAACGTGCTTGCCTTCGCCGCGCTGGCAGCCGTGATTCTCCTGGGCGCATTGGCTTGGCGTTGGTACACGTCCAGGAACGGTGCCAAGACTCCCGCGTCCGAACCAGTGCTCAGCCGTCTGACTTCCGATCCGGGACTCAGCACCGATCCCGCCATCTCCCGCGATGGCAAACTCGTGGCTTATGCATCCGACCGCGCCGGCAACGGCAACCTGGACATCTGGGTGCGCCAGATCGGCGGAGGCCAGCCCCTCCAACTTACCTCGGACGCCGCCGACGATTCAGAACCAGACTTTGCGCCGGACGGTACGCGCATCGTTTTCCATTCCGACCGCGATGGTGGCGGCATTTATTCCGTATCGGCTCTAGGTGGAACCGAGCAGCGCATCGCGGATCGCGGACGGCGGCCCAGGTTTTCTCCCGATGGCGACCAGATCGCCTATTGGGTCGGTGGGCTGGCCATTAAGACTCGCGGCATTTTTTCGCGCATCTACGTGGTCAGCTCGAGCGGAGGCACACCTCGGGAGATTCTCCCCGAATTCACCGCCCGCTGGCCAGTCTGGAGCCCGGATGGCAAATACCTTCTGTTTATGGGTACCAAGACCCCGGCGGTTCTTGCGAGTTACGCGTGGTGGATTGCGCCGCTCAATGGCGGCGCGCCCCGAAGAACCTTCATACCAGTCAACCCGATGAATGAAGCCCGCGAACCCGTGATCTGGCGCGGAGACCAAATCGTGTACGCCTGGCGCGGACAGGATAGCAGCGCAGGTCTAAAGCAGATTTCGTTCTCCCCGAGTTCCGGCAACGTCTCCGGAGAGCCGCGGCGGCTTACTTTCGGAACCGCCACCGAAAGCCATCCTTCCTCAACCGCCGATGGCCGCATGCTGTTTGCGAGTTTGGAGGTAACTCGCGGCATCTACACGCTCGCGTTGGGCGGCGACACATCCCAGCAGGAGCCCATGCCGATCTCGAAGGACCTTAGCCACAACGAGTCGCCTTCTATCTCGACTTCGGGCAAAGAACTGGTATTCAGCAAAGCCTCCTCGGGCGCCGCAGAGGTTTGGCTCCGGGATCTGGAAACCGGAAAAGAGAAGGCCCTCATCAATTCCGGCCACTCCGAGGGACTATGGCCCAGAATCAGCCCGGACGGCACGAAGGTGGTGTATCGCGAGACCGTCGGCGACAAGAATCTCCTTATGGAACTGCCAACCTCGGGCGGCGTGCCGCGGCAGGTCTGCGTGAATTGTGGTTCGGTTGGCGCCTGGTTTCCAGATGGCAGCCGGCTGCTGGTGGCCGACTATTCCAAGCAAACCACTATTGACGTGCTGGACCTCGCCTCGGGCCAGAAGGTGGAGTATTTGAAGCACCCGAAATACAGCCTGTTCCCCCGCGCCGTCTCTCCCGATGGCCGCTGGATCGCTTTCACGGCGGATGTTGGCGGAGGACGCACCCCCACTTTCATCTCCGCCTATCGTCCCGCGCAGCCTCCCGGCGAGAAGGATTGGATTCAAGTCACCGATGGCGCCGCTTCCGACGGCATGCCGCTCTGGTCCGCGGACGGAAGCCTGTTGTATTTCATTTCCGAACGCGACGGCGCTGTGTGTCTGTGGGCGCAACGGCTGAATCCGGCCAGCCAGCGCCCCGTCGGCGAAGCATATGCGGTCCACCATTTCCACGGCGCCGCTTTGCGCTTGAACCGGTCCACTGCCGTGGCACGCGACAAAATCGTTGTTGAACTCCAGCGCCAAACCGGAAACATTTGGATGCTCGATCCGGGCAAGCCATCCGCGCCTGCCAAATAGCGGAAGAGGTATAGACAAGTCGCGACTGTGGGGCAGGTTGGCCGTAAGGCAACCTGCAGGCCGATTGGCAATCGGCCGCCGGGTTTCATCCGGCCCCACATATCTCATGCCAGGCCGAGTCCACGGTTAACAATTCGCGGCGACGAGCGTCATAATTGCCGAGGGGAGGGAAATGCAAGCTTTGCTCACCGATGCCCGGCACGCCCTGCGACTCTTCAGCAAAGCGCCGCTCTGGGCGCTGAGTGTTGCGGGAACGCTCGCGCTCGGCATCGGCGCGGTAACAGCGATGTTCACGGTTGGCAATGCCGTGCTGCTTCGTCCCTTGCCGTACCCGGAGCCCGACCGCCTGGCGGTTCTTTGGACGCGCAATCCGCAGAAGGGTCTCGAACAGGACCGCGTAACGCTGGCCGATTTCGCGGATTGGCGCGCTCGCGCCCATATTTTCGACGAAATCGGATATTCGTTTCTATGGCCCGGAAGCCGCTCAGCCATCGTGCGAACCTCCACTTCCGTCGGCGTGCACAGCGCGATGGTGTCATCTGCCTGGCTGCGTGCCCTTGGCGTGCAGCCGTTGCGCGGGCGCATTTTCACACCGGACGAGGACCGGCGCGGCGCCCCGCTCGCGGCGCTGATCAGCGATCGTTTTTGGGATCAGCAATTCGGGCGCGATCCGGCGGTGATTGGACGCACGCTCGTGGTGGATAGCTATGCGCTGAAGAACTATCAGATCGCCGGCGTCATGCCGCCTGGCCTGCAATTTCCGCCCGAGACCGATGTTTGGCTGTCTTTGGGCGCGTCGCAATTTGAGCCTCCGGCTCCCGGCGCCGGTCAGCGCTGCTGCGCTTGGCTCGAAGTGCTTGCGCGTCTGCGCCGTGGCGTCTCTATCCAACAGGCGCAAACGGAGTTGAACGGGATCCAAAGCTCAATTCTCACCGGGCATGGTCCTGCCGATGTCAATCCCGCGGTCACGGTGACGCCGCTGGCGCGCTATCTTACCCAAGATGTCCGGCGGGCGATTTTAATTCTGATGGCGGCGGTTGGATGCGTCCTGCTGATCGCGTGCGTCAACGCGGCGAATCTCCTGCTTGCGCGATCGGGTTTACGGAGGCACGAGATGGCGATTCGCAGCGCGCTGGGCGCCCCGCGGTTGCGGATCATCCGCCAGTTGCTGACCGAGAGCGTGATGCTGTCCGCGGCGGGCGGCATTGCCGGCCTGGCGCTCGGGTTTGGGGCGCTCAAGATGCTCACGGCGATTGCGCCCGCCATTCCGCGCCTGGACGAGGTTCGGCCCGACGCCGCGTTCTTCGCGATCTGCGCAGCGGCAGCCATGCTGACCGGCATCGGCTTCGGACTCGCGCCCGCCCTTCAATGGACGCGCTCCTCCTTAGTGCACGGCCAGCCGGTGATCGGCGGACGGAGCCGCCGTTTGCGTGACGGGTTGATCGTCGCCGAAATCGCTTTATCCGCGGTGCTGCTGTCGGGCGCGGGGCTGTTGCTGCGAAGCCTCGAGCGCCTGGAGGCCGTGAATCCCGGATTTCGCGCCGCGGGCTTGCTTACCGCTGAAGTCGATATGACGAGTGCGGCCTACTCCACTAGCGCAAAGCCGGGACCGAATCGTCCACAACTCTCCTTCCGCCGGATTCTCGAACAACTGCGTGCCGGTCCCGGCGTCATCGCTGCAAGTGGTACCAATAGGCTGCCGCTCGCTGGCATTATCGACGGTGAGGGAATGATCATCGCCACTGAAGACAACGCTAATGATCGTTCGCTTCGTGGTGACTATCGGGCGGTGACGCCGGAGTACTTCAACACGATTGGTACACCGCTGTTGCGCGGCCGCGCCTTCACAGAAGCGGACACCGATGAATCCGAACAGGTTGTGATCGTGAATGAAGCCGCGGCAACTCACTATTGGCCTGGCCGCGATCCGGTCGGCGGACGGATGGCCATCGTCAATACCCGCTTTCCGTCGCCAACGCCGCATTGGATGAGAGTAGTCGGCGTGGTAGCGGATGTGCGCCATGCGGGTTTGGAGGTTGCAGCGCGCCCGCAGTTCTATGTGCCATACCTCAGTGGCGAATGGAGAAGCCCGTTCCTCGTAGTTCGCACAGCGGGCGACCCAGCCGCACTCGGCCCCATGCTCCGGCAACAGGTGGTGGCCGCAGATCCAAATGCGGTTGTGACGCATGTGCGGCCGATGGAAGCTCTGGTGGCGGCGTCTACCTCGCAGCCGCGCTTTCGCGCACGGCTCCTTGCGGCCTTTTCCGCGCTCGCTTTACTGCTGGCTCTGGCCGGCGTTTACGGCGTGATGTCCTACCTGGTGGAACGGCGCACGGCCGAAATCGGATTGAGAATGGCGCTGGGCGCTCGCGCGTTTGATATTTTCGCGATGGTGCTGGGCCGGGGCGCAGTGGTCGCGGCCGTGGGATTAGCCACCGGCATCGGGGGCGCGCTGTTGATGCAAAGGCTGATTGCAAGCCTGCTGTTTGAGACCAGCCCCGCCGATCCTCTGGCGCTGTCGGCGGTCGCCGCGATTCTGCTGCTCGGAACGCTGGCCGCGTGTTGGGCGCCCTCGCGCCGCGCCGCGCGCGTGGATCCATTGGTCGCGCTTCGCCATGAGAATTGATCTCGCGCGGCGAGCACGATGCTAATAAGGTCGCCTACGAAACTGATACACGGGTGCGCTAGGCTGACCAGAACCGACATTGCAAATAAATAAGTTGTTTACGCTGGTCGGGGCGGGGCGATTTGAACGCCCGACTTCCTGCACCCAAGGCAGCGCGACGGTGATATTCTTCGCCATCGGAAGCCCTTCTTTATCAATCTTTTGGCGCCCGGACCTCTACAGTTGAAAAACCTGATTGCAGTCAATTTCGTAGCTGGCGCTTGCCTCAGACCTCAACGAGAATCAGCCCATAATCGAAGGTAGCAAGCGCGATGGTCCATCAGCCCCGAAAAGCTTCAAGTTTAGAAGGCTCTTCACGCTGAAGGGAACAATTGGGTCATGAAGAACCTTCCCTTGCTTATTAGCACCGACTCCAGAAGCGACATCGTCGGTAATCGAGACGGTCGCCGCTGTTGCCGTCGAGTCCGTGAGCCTTGAGACTGAGGTCGCGCCCGAAGCAGAGGCGCGACCTGCTACTGAGCCAACTGCCACAACTCCGGATCAGGCTCGGCCCCCTCCGGCACCCGATACAACGAAGACCTGAAATTTCGCCATCACATTCACCTGAGTAAGTCGCGGTGGTCGGCGTAGCGCTGGCATGAGCGCGGTCGGCGGCATCCCGGTGGGCACTCAACAGTTCTCTGGACCCGCTGTATACTGCCGGATCGATGATGGTCTGGACAGATTGCCGGTTACGCGGAAGACGACGATGTGCCTGGTGCGCGCTTCTGAATCCGGCCGTACTTCCTCAACCCATACGTTTTCTTCAAGATGGGGTATGGTGTAGCCAGGTGTGCGCGTTAGATCCAAAACGCCGAGAAAACCGAGGCGGACATTCGTCGCCTGGTATGCGACCGCCTGCCCAAGATACTTATGGAGGCCGGCTGGACTCGCATTCGACTCTTCCTTCTTTAGTTCGAGAATGAACCGTGTACCGCCGAAGCTCACATAGATATCGGCGCGGCCGGTTGCAATTCCGGATATTTCAGTGCGGACTTCTCCGTGCCGGAAATTTCCTCGGAGCCATTCACGCAGGTCCGCCTGAAGATCCCATTCGCGTGCATCCGGTCTGAAACGGTAGCCGCCCCGCTCTCCAATTTCCGCCGGAGAGGCGTCTAAGCGATCCGCGCAGAATGTTAATACCTGCAATAGTAGCGAGTCGAAAGCAGCCCTTACGCCGTTCGTGTAGTGCTCGTTATGTTCCAAGTCTCTGATGACCTTTGCCATAATTCTCTGAACGATTGGGTCCCCGGACTTCTCCCGCTTCGAATCTGCCCCGCATATCGATTCAGCTTGAGATCTTTGCTGCATGGAATCCTCGTGCCCTGTCGCTGGGGTCGCATAGGCAAATTGCCAATGCGCGACGCGATCTTCGAGGTAGGGCTTAATGGCCATCGCAACATTGTGACGTTGCTCCAACCCAATGTACCGCCACCACTCCAAATTCGAGAGATTGATGCCCGGCGGTTCCCCTAGAATTGGTTCCGGCAGAATCGCATGGAACCGGTAGCGATACTGTATTGCGTCCGCTATCAATTTGTGAAAGAGGCAATTGGGATCGGGATCATCTCCTGCAATCACAACCACCTCGGTTCCCCTCCAGCCTTTGGCGCCGCATTGCCAGTTCGTTCGGACTACCTGCTCGCCCGGGCTACGTTCCCACTCGCGGCCAAAGATGACATCGAGCAAGTTGCGAGCCATGGAACGCAGAGCCTCATCAGAGTCTTTGTCTTGAGCCAACACGGCTTTGCGATAAGCCACCGCGTTTACATCGAATATCTTTATTCCATACCGCCTGAACGGCGCGATGATGGTGCTCGACTGCGGCCAGTCTGAACCACCGAACACGGTCTCCAGCTCGGCTCGCAATTCAGACTGCCCACGTAGAGTTACCTCCGTTATCCGGAGTTCATCTTCGGGCCCAAGAACCGCATCATCCGGTTCGCTGGTGGTAGGCGTGTTTACCCAGAAGACTTCGCCGTTCAAGCGGGTGACCGGTATTGGGTCCTTCTGGGTAACTGTTACCCTCCAAATCGGATCTGTCTGTGAAACCCGGTCCATACCACTCTTGTCGAATTGGCCAAAAAACAATTCTACCGCCGCCGTTGGCACTTGTGGAAACTTTAGCTGCAGTTTTCACCTGGAACATCGCCGGGAAACACGAACGGCAATTCCAAAGTCGTTCGTGTGATTGAAAATCCGACGGATCGCCCGATCACGTAGACCGTCTGTTCTCACGGCAGGTGCGTGATGATCATGAACTTGGAGATTCGGCGGCGTGCATCATGAGGCTACTTCCTCCAACGCATTGCGCGCGGGCACTGACTGGGAGGCACTGAGCAAGACAAGTATCAGCAGTACGAGCCTGGCGACTATGATGTTCCTTTCTTGACAGGCGGAACTGACCGCGTGCCGGCGCGGCCGTCCCGACGGGCGCCTTGCTGCGTGATCACGTTAGGCGGTTTGGGCACATTCGACTTCTCGACGACATAGTCTAGGAAGGGCATGAACGGTGTGACGGCAAACTCGGCCCGCTCGTGAAGCGCCGGCGCCGCAAGGGGTTCCGATCGGAAGAGCTCGACGCGTCCGTTCCAGGGGTTGACGACAAGCTTTGAGCCCAGTGGGAGCGCAGCGACCTGACCAACGAGTTCCGGATCGTGTACTGGCGTCGTTCGAAGCATCTCGTTGTTGCGCACCACTCGCTCAACATCTGCAACGTGCTCCCCGAAATGCGGCTGAATAAGGTTTGAGATCTGCTTCACATGAGCTTGGAGCGCTTGCATGACCAGCCCACCGTCAGACATCGTATTTTTGTAGGGCGACTGTTCCAGGATCTCCATCGCTTTGGCGTCAGCCGCGGCTTCTTCGCTCATGCTATGGTGGAACCGCAGCTTCGCCAGCAGTTCGGCGTCGGTGATCCTCAGTACATCGGCGAATGCGAGCTTACTGTCCACCCTTCGGTGGCCGAGAACATTGTGTGCGAGCTGATGTGCTAGCACGAGAGCAACAGCCGACTCGTTTGGTAGCACGTCAATCAACCCGCGGCTGACGACGACGGTGTTCCCGACAGTGAACGCCTCGAGCGGCGTCGTCAAGAGCACCCGGCAGTGCACCGGCTGCCCGAGAACTAGCTTGTTCGTGACAATCAGGTTCGTCACGACCTGATCGAGCATCTTCTCTACTTCACCAGGTACGCCAAGGAATCTGGCTTGGGAAAGACGGGCCAAAACGTTTTCCTCCGCCTGATTCTCAAAAAGCCGCTCGCTTTGCTGGGGCGAAGGCCATCGCTGCTTCCTGCCCTCGACGGTCGAAGGCGATTCGTTGAGCACGACATCAATAAACTGCTGTTGCTGCTGAGTGCCCGTTCTGTCGTAACCCCAGAAGCGGATCTGCCCTTTGATGAGGGGCAATTCCGGTGCGTCTAGCGGAGCAACTTCTTCGACGTAAGCATACGCGGGTACCCACCGATTCCTGGTCACATTCACACGCCAGCTGTCAATGCGGAACCTCGAGTTCTTGCTGCGGAGCGCTGCAAACATCGTGTCGACATGCGTATTCATTCCGGTGAAGCGCACGATGTTCCACGATTTGTCTTCGAGGTATATACGTCCCCTGAACCCACCTTCTTCAGAGTTCAACGGCTTGACATCGTAAACGAGGCAACGGACAGCACCGAGGAAAGCTAGCCGCACAAACGTGTATTCGTAGCGGTCGGGCCCGAGCTGTTGCCAATCGGGCACCATGATCTGGAGAACCCCATCGAGCAGTTGCTGGTCGCCCACAGACTTCTCGACATCCCTGTTCCCAGCTCTCTGGTAATTGAGGAGGTCTTCTATCAACGGGTCTTTGCTCCACCTGAACCTACCCAGAACGTAGTGATCGCTATCTAAGACGTAATTGAGCTTCTCCGTTGGGACGAATCGTTGGAAGTAGGCCTCGCTGACCGGGGTCGCATCCCGCAACCCCGACATTAATGCACCCTCAGCGCGATTGCTGAAGGCCACGACATTCCGGTCCGTCGGCAGGTCGACTGGGCGCGTTTGTTCCGACTGTCCGGGGGCCTGAGACGCAAGCACTAGAAGAGTGCTGACAACGAGAGCGCAGGTTCTGAAGGCACGCATAATTCACCTCATTCACGTAAGTTTGAAAACCACTCTGATGGTCGCGATCACATCGACAGGATGACCGGCCTTGAGGGCCGGCCGGCAACGAGTCTGGTTCACGGCCTCAATCGCCGCTTGATCGAGACCATGCGCAAGGCCGGACAGAACCCTCAGAACGTGCACTTCTCCGGATGCGGTCAGCTTGACCTCGAGCACGACCTCGCCGGTCACGTTCAGGCGTCTCGCTTCCTCGTTGTAAGAAGGCGTCGGTGCCGATAGCAACTGTGCAAACTCGTCACCTGCGTGCTGCGCAAGCGACACTACCTGGTTCCGTGCGGGTGCGGATGGAGTAAAGACGTCCGTTGGCCCCACGGTTCCAACCGCCTGAAGCTGTTTACCTCCTGCGGTCCCGCCGCTCAGACCGCCTACGACAACTTCGCCCGAACCGCTGTATCCAGGCGTCGGGCCAGCCTCGCCCCGTGAGCGATCGAGCCCTCCGATCTCGACCTTGCCAACCTGCTGGACAGCCTCGCCCAAAGCCGCACGGCCGCTGGCGATGACCTTGGCCAGCACCACCACAGGCGTTCGGGCTTCGGCGGTCTCTACTCGAAAGGCTTTCTTGGGGATATATACAAGTGGCACCACAGAACGGGGCTTTGGTGCGTGTACTTTTGGCAAGGAGGCAATCGGAGGCAGAACGATCATAAGGAAAACGACCGCTACGTGGAGGCCGACGCTAAGCGCTGCAGGGACGCGCGATCGGCGTTCATCCGCAACGGTGCCAAAGAACAATTCACTCATGACGCGTGCCTTTCTAGCGGCGGCGAATCACTATCGCTACGCCAGTACTGGCCAGGCCACTCTACTGCTTGTTCACAACGACCTTCGTGATAGTGCAGCCATCATGGACATTCGGAAAGCGCAGCGGTGGATACTGGCCGGTGCTATTCGCCCGGTCGACCCAGCGGTTGAGAGCTTCGTTGACGGCGCTATCGACGATTACGGCCGAGACTTCGAACGGGCCCTTATCGCCATCTTTTCCGTACGTGACGTAAGCGCTATACGTTCCGTCGGGCTTGATTTCGAGAGCACCGTTTGACTGGGGCCACCAACCGTTGATGTTTTGTTTTCGTGCTAGGATCCACGCGAAAGTGCCCGGAGCGGTGTTGGCACGACCAGAGACGTTCCCATCGGGACCGACGTTTTCACCCTGTTTCGGTTGATCGATACTGGTCGTGCAGGACTCTCGCTTCTCGGTCTGCTTCTCGTCCGCGACACAGTTCAATGTGAAGAGCAACCCTGGTAGCAGGGCAAAACCAAGCGATCTTAACATACTTGTATCTCCTTTCTCTTTCAGAGCCTCTTGAACGCTTCTTCGAAATTTCGGCTTGCCAGTTCGAACTGACCTTTTGCAAATGCGGTCTCCGCCAACTTGAGCGGACCATACTCTAACTTCGATTTTCGTGAGTTCGGAACTCTCTCGGCTAACTCGTGGAACGCCCGGGCCTCCTGACCGGCGATGGGATACACCGCGTATTGCCGCGCGGTAGCCAGCGCAAGATCAAAGTCAAGCTCCGCCATTCGGTTATGGCTTTCCCTTTGGAGCCGCTCGATGTGGAGACCCTGCGACTTGGATACGGATTTGGCGATTTCGAGAGCAGCCACGCGATCGAACGTCGAGGGGGCCAGTTTGGCCAGCAGATCCAGGAGTTCCAAGCGGTTAAGCCCTGAAGCTCGACTGATGAGCGGCCAAAGGCCATCAAATACTCGGTTTTCGTACGACTGGAGATGAGTTCTGGCGGCGGCTTCCTGAAGCTTCACCTGACGAATTGCGACCGAAGCCTTCCAATACTCAATGAACCACAAGTTTGCTAGCGGTAGCACAAGCGCGACAGCCAACCAAGCGATTTTTGCTGCTCTTTTACTTTTCGCCCATTTCGTACCTCTGTGGGCGGCAACTGTAGCGCCTCGATGGGTCACTGGGTCCTCCGCCGGGTGCCTGACGTCGCGACCAACGCTGGCACGGTGCTGCTCGATGGCGGCGGAGCTGACGTTAGGAGGCAGCACGCCTACGCCAGTGGCGTTACTTCTTTGCCGAATTGCCTCACGCATGACAACCTCCCCCGGCCCCCGCGTTTCGTATAGTAGACTTATCGCTTGAAACTAAATTTCATAAATTATCGTTATAGTTGTGGATCGTGATGTCTCCTGAATCCCAAGTGGGGGTCTGGCGCAGAGGATCTAGGGCATATGCATTAGAACTACTTATAGCGGCAGACTATTGCATTTGGCGAAGTAATCGATGTATACTACCGATTATCGATGAGTGGAAATCGTTTCGACTTTGAAAGGATCGTTCCAGAGAGGCGAGTCGAGAGGGTTCGAAACCAACTTCACGCCGCGATCTACTCTGGCGCGCTAAGACCGGGTGATCCGCTGCGGGAAGTGGACTTGTGTCGTAGTTTGGGAGTAAGTCAGGTTACTGTCCGAGAGGCGTTGGCCGGACTTGAGCACATTGACCTCATAACCCGGACCCCTCACAGGCGCACCGAAGTCAAGAATCTTACTCGAGAGGAACTCGACGAGCGAATCGCGATTCGAGTTCCACTTGAGACGCTAGCTTGCATGCTTGCTCTTGAAAACGAGTGGAGCGCGAATGACTTCGACGAACTTGCCAAGAAAGCCGAGGCGATTAATAAGGATCCACTTGTGGATCTGGCGTTTCACCGGTACATTTGGTGTCGCTCTGGGAATAGCACGCTCCTACGACTGCTCCTTCAAGTCAGTTCCTGTCTCTTCGGTTTTGTGAGCATCATGCGTGCGGCGGAACTTCAAGACCCCAAACAAAGGGTGGAGTCTCACCGGAAATTGATTGCTGCTCTTCGAGTCAGGGAAAAGAGTGTGATTGAGAAAGCAGTGCGGGACCACCTCGATAGCGCTTACGAGAGATTCCGCGAGCAAGGCTATCCGGACTTCAAATCCCTCGCTGATCGGTTGAACAAACCTCGATTGACAAACGTGGATATGAGCGACTTGGTGAAGCTTGTGCAGCAGCCATCGTACTAAGAGCGCGATGTAGTCGAAAACGTAGCTGCTCCCGCACCAAAGAACCGCAAACTTCCACAATCCGTCACAGGTGCGCTATAGGGGCCGGAACGTGCCATTGCAAATAAATGAGTTGACGTTGGTCGGGGCGCACGGATTTGAACCGCGGACCCCCTGCGCCCAACGCATCTGCGCCATCGCGCGAAACGGATCAACGCCTGCACGATGCTAATATGGTCGCCTACGAAGCTCATACACGCCGCGGCATTGCCGCTTCTTGCGCTGCAACTCGCCGGTCAACCGGCGCCGGATGGCCGCAAGCTTTTCACCGCACATTGTTCGAGCTGCCACGGCGCGGACGGCCAAGGCGGCGAGCATGGGCCCGCCATTGTGGGAGCGGCCCGCTCGGATCAGAATCTGCGCGATCTCATCCACACCGGATTACCCGAGCGCGGCATGCCGGGGTTCTCGCTACCCGCGGGCGAGCTGGATCAACTTGCCGCTTTTGTTCGATCGCTCCTGGCGAACGCTAAATCCGTTGCGCCAGCCACTGCGCCCGTGCGTCCGCTCGACTTCGCCGAAATCGCAACTCCGCGAGCCGGCGAGTGGCCCACTTATCAAGGACAGCTCGGCGGTAATCGCCACAGCGCGCTCGCGCAGATCAACCTTGGCAACGTCAGCCGGCTTGCGCCGAAATGGATGTTTCCCATCCCCAGCGCGCAACGCCTGGAAGTGACGCCGGTGGTGATTGGTGGCGTCACGTACGTCACCGCGGCCAACGAAGCGTACGCCCTGGACGCGCGCACTGGTCGCCAGTTCTGGAGTTTTCGCCGGCCGCGCACCAAGGGTTTGGTCGGCGATGCGGCCAGCGGGATAAATCGAGGAGTAGCGGTGCTTCAAGACCGCCTCTTCATGGTCACCGACAACGCGCACTTGATCGCGCTCGATCGCCGTGACGGCCATCTGCTTTGGGAAACCGAAATGGCGGACTCTCGCCAGAACTATGGCGCAACATCGGCGCCGCTCGTCGCCGGCGATCTGGTGATTTCCGGAGTCTCCGGCGGCGACGAAGGCGTCCGTGGTTTTCTCGCGGCTTACAAAGCGTCCACGGGCGAGCGCGTGTGGACATTTTGGACGCTGCCCGCGCCGGGCGAGCCGCTCGCGGAGACATGGGCTGGCAAAGCGCTCGAGCACGGGTGCGGTGCAACCTGGCTGACCGGCACTTATGATGCTCAGACTGAATTGCTCTACTGGGGTGTAGGCAATCCGTGTCCCGATTACAACGGCGATGAGCGCGCGGGCGACAATCTCTATTCGGATTCCGTCCTTGCACTTGAAGCGCGTACCGGCAAGCTGCGCTGGCATTATCAATACACTCCGCACGATCTGCACGATTGGGACGCGCAGCAGACGCCCATGCTCATCGACACGCGTTTCCGCGGCCGCGAACGCAAGCTGCTGGCGCAGGCGAATCGCAACGGATTTTTCTACGTACTCGACCGGCTCACCGGCGAACAGTTGCTCGCGAAGCCATTTGTCGAGAAGCTCACTTGGGCGAGCGGAATCGGGCCGGATGGCAGGCCGATACGCGTGGCCGCGAGCGATCCGACGCCCGAGGGAACCAAGGCGTGCCCTGCCGTTGAGGGAGCGACCAATTGGATGTCGACGGCGTTTCACCCGGGGACGCGATTGTTTTATGTGATGGCGCTCGAAAAGTGCAGCGTGTATCTCAAAGCTGCGGCCGTGTGGGAGCCGGGTAAATCGCACTACGGAGGCGATACCAAGAGAGTGGAAGGCGAAGAGGGCCGCAAATTCCTGCGAGCCCTCGACATCGAAACGGGACGGATCGTCTGGGAATACGCGCAGCGCGGGCCCGGCAACACCTGGGGCGGCGTGCTTTCGACCGCTGGCGGGCTGGTGTTCGTCGCCGACGACAGCGGAGATTTCAGCGCGGTGGATGCGAGCACCGGCAAACCGGTTTGGCGATTCCCGGCGAACCAATCCTGGAAGGCGTCGCCTATGACTTACATGCTGGATGGAACGCAGTATGTGGCGATCGCGGCGGGCTCAATCATATTGGCGTTCGGTCTACCGTGACGCGACAGATTTTACCGCTCGCGCGTAAACCACATTGGTCTGGACCGCAGTAATTTGACGATCGCGCAATTGATGCAGCATCGCCTGCCGCACTCGCTCGCGGGCGTCCGGTGGTAATTGGTCGATCGTTCCCCGATATCCCGATCCCAGCACGATCGGCCACCAATCGTTGGGAGAAGTGAATGGGTGTGTCCCAGTTTCCGCCACGATGTCGGCGGTCTCTACGCCGCCGCCGCGGAGCATTGCCTGGACTCCCGCCGGGTCGCAGATTCGATCCCAGGGGTGAAAGCCTTCGCGTAGGTCTGCCCGTTCGCGAGCAATCGCCTCCCAAAAAATGCTGTTCGCGGACTCGAATAGATTGGGTCCCCAGGTTGTGATCGCCAGTTTTCCTCCCGGCTTGACCATGCGCCAGAGTTCGCGCACGGCAGACTCCATATCCGGCACGAAAAATATACCGAAGACGCAGATCGCGGCGTCAAACATTCCCGCCGGATAGCCGAGGTTCAGCATGTCGCCGGCTCGAAACTCCACATTCGATATTCCGCACTCGCGGCATTTCGCTTGCGCCAGCTTGAGCAGATTCTCCGCCAGGTCCACGGCAACTACGCGCCCGGTTGGCGCCACTTGTTCGGCTGCCGGAATGGCCGAGGCTCCGGCCCCGCAGCAGACATCCAGCGCCATTTCGCCTGGTCTTAGGCCGAGCCTCTCCACGGTCCGCCGGCCGAATCGATCCCAGAACGAGAGCGCCGGGTGCTCATAGAAATCGGCAGCCGCGTTGTAAGTCGCGGCTGCCTTCGTTCTTGCCTGCGTGGCGGCGTCACTCACTTTTCCATGATCCACTAATTGCGCGGCCGATTCTCTCGTGCTTCGGAGTCGCCGCCATGCGGACCAAAGTGATTCTGCAGTAGCTCACGCGCGACGGCGGATCCTAACTGGCGTCCATCCACGAGCGAATGATAGTAATGAAATCCGGCGTACATGCGCGCCCAGAAGACTTCGTCCATCAGGTCGCGCGTGTCGTAGAAGATATGCTTGTGAACGCCATCCGGGAACGCCAGACTGTCGGTAACGACGTACACCTTGGTGGTTCCAAAATATCCCGCAATGAGCGTCGAAACCGCGCCGGTGATGCATCCGTGCGCAGCCGGGTATTCGGGATGGTTGGGCGTGGTGCCCACCGGCAACCAGGCTCCATCGGCGAGTAATGCCGCGTTGCCTCCACCTGCCGCAATGGCCGTAATGGGCCGCCAGAAACCGAATTTGTATTTCGCATTGAAGCATCCCACAACCGCGTCGGCGTATCCGGTCCAAAGAATCGCCATCAGCCGGACCGTGTCCGGGACACCTAGACCGTAGGTGTCCGCAAGGTATCCGAAGGCGCGCGCATATTGCTGGCCGGTATGCTCGGTCCAGAACAAACCAATCTCCCGTTCCTCGGGCGATCGCACAGTGCTGTTCGCACCTCCGTAAATGCGAACAAGGTTGAAATCTCTTTTCCACTGTTCGCCGTCGAGCGTAGTCGGACCATCCGGCAGATGATCCGCGGGGGTGGTCATGGTGAAGGGGCGCATTTGTCCCAGCCATGGTGCCAGAGGTGGCGCGAACGCGGGCGGCGTTGGAACCCAGGCGCCAGGGCCCGAGCCCGGAACGTACGGCACGTCGGCTTCGAGTCCGTCACCATTTCGTGCCGCGATCACCGCAGCCGCGGCGGATTCACCCGCAGCGACACCGGCATCCCTGGCCCCGGCATCGGCGCCAATGTTGGCCAGCGACGAAGCGAATTTTGCGTCCAGATCGCTCTGCTGCGATGGGAAGTAGTTGACCAGGATCCGATGCGCTGCCGCTGCTGCTGCGGCGTCGAGCGAAGCGTTGGACGCTCCGGCGCCCTGGTAGTAGAAGGGCCGGTATTGACCGGTGATGGCGTTCACCGCGTCGTACATGGCCAAGCTCGTATAGGCGAACCACACTCCGGAGGGCGTGGATGCTTTCCCTCCGTTCTTAACGATGGTGGTGGAAGCGATGGCATTCCAATCCGTCACCACATTGCCCGCTTTTGTCAGAAACGGGACCGTCAACAACATAAAGCTAACTCTGAATCTCTGCATTGGCTTCGTTCTCCTTTTGCGCCCGGCGCGCTTGGGCTCGCTGGACGAGGTCAAAAGTAGACCACCCGGCCGTCGAAGACAATGCAAGCGGGTACTTTTTCGCCCCAAATGCTCCTCCACGCGTAAGTCAATGAATGCAAAACACTTCTGTGGCCGTCTCTTCTTAGTCGAATATGCTACGCTGGCTGCGTTAGGTGGTCCGTGAGATGCCTGCGCAGGACTCGGCCCAGATCGTCCGCTTTGGCGACTTCGAATTGGACCTCCGCGCCGGTGAGTTGCGCCGCGCCGGAATCCGTTTGCCGGTCCAGGGCCGTCCGCTCCAGGTGCTAGCGATCCTGCTCAGAAGCCCCGGGCAGGTGGTCACAGGCGAGCAATTGCGGACTGAACTCTGGCCTGCGGATACGTTCGTCGACTTCGAACATGGCGTTCATAACGCTGTCGCCCGGCTCCGCGCCGTTTTAGGCGACACAGCGGACAAGCCCCGTTACATCGAGACTCTTCCCCGGCGCGGATATCGATTCATTGGGGCAGTGGAAGTTCCTGCGGAAGCGATCACCGTGGCAGCAATCGCTCCGGCCAAGCCCCGCGGCACTCACTTGCGGATTGCGTTGGTTGTCGTCCTCCTTCTGGGTGCAGCGTCAGTCGCCGCCTGGATGTACAACCGCATTCGGGGCAATCGTGCCGGCCAGCAAATCACGTCGCTTGCCGTTCTGCCTTTGGAGAATCTCTCCGGCGACAGCGCGCAAGATTATTTCGCCGACGGGATCACCGACGAGTTGATCACAACTTTGGCGAAGATCAATTCGGTCAAAGTGATATCGCGCACGTCCATCATGCAATACAAAGGCGTGCGCAACAAACGTCTACCTGATATTGCTAAAGAACTCGGGGTCAACGGAGTGGTGGAAGGAACCATAGCGCGGTCCGGCGATCAGGTTCGCATGACGGCACAGTTGATCTACGCGCCGGCCGACCGTCACGTTTGGGCGGAGCGCTATGAGCGCAACGCGCGGGATATCCTGCTGCTGGAAAACGATGTCGCCCAAGCCATCGCCGAGCAGATCCGTACTGCGATAACGCCCGAAGAAAGGGCGCACCTCAATAGCGCCCGGCAGGTAGATCCGAGCGCGTATCAGCTCTATCTCAAGGGCCGCTACTTCTGGAATAAGCGAACGCGAGAGTCCATTCACAAAGCGATCGATTATTTTTCGGAAGCCTTAGCGAAGGACCCGCAATACGCCGCAGCATTCAGCGGCCTCGCCGATTGCTATTCGTCCTTGGGGTTCCCATTCGACGTCGGGGAGATGTCGCCGAACGATGCACAACCCAAGGCCATCGAGGCCGCGAAACGCGCCATCGCGCTGGACGACTCGCTCGCGGAAGCGCACACATCGCTGGCATTCATCAAACTCCACTATGACTGGGACTGGCCGGGATCGGAGTCGGAATTCCGCCGTGGAGTCGCGCTGAGCCCCGGCGTAGCGAACAGCCACCATTGGTTTGCGCACTGGCTGATTGCGGCCGGACACATCCGGGAGGCCGAAGCCGAAAGCCGGCGCGCGCTGGAACTCGATCCGCTAAGTCCCATGATGAATGTGCACCTGGGATGGCACCACTTCTACGCGCACCAGTATCAAGAGGCGGCGGACCAGTTCCGCAAGACGCTGGAGCTGGATCCGAATTTTGGCCTGGCTTACTGGTACAGCGGATTAGTGTACGAGCAACTGGGCCGGTACGATGAAGCTCTTCGCGAAATGGGCAAGGGCAAGGATCTCTTGCCGGGGAATACCGTGATCTACTCCGACATCGGTCACGCCGATGCACTGGCGGGAAATCGGGCGGCAGCGAGGGGAGTACTTAGCGAACTCAACCAACTTCACGGAAAGTCGTATGTTTCACCTTTCGAGTACGCACTCATCTTCATCGCCCTGGGGGAGAAAGATCAGGCTTTTCAGGCACTGGACCAGGCGTACCGGGAGCGCTCCGCCATGCTGGTTTATCTAAAAGTCGATCCGCGATTGGATCCGCTTCGTCCTGACGCTCGTTTTAGCGCGCTGATGCGCAGGATTGGCATTCCGGAGTAGCTCGCGGGCACAATCGTCGAGTCGAGTTAACCTTCCGACAGTAGTAGGTTGCCTGGGACCGCGAATAGGGGTTAGGCTGAGATAGACAGCCATGGCGGAAGCACTAACAACAGAACCGATGCCGTTGGTAACCGGCGCTGACGGCGTCATTCGTGTCCGAGGTACAAGGTTAACGCTTGACACCATCGTGACTGCCTTCGATGAAGGAGCAACGGCGGAAGAGATTGCACAACAATATCCTTCGGCGACCCTTGCCGACATCTACCAAGTGGTTGGATATTATCTGCGCCATTCGACTGACCTAGAACCGTACTTTGAGCAACGGCGCCGGAAAACCGCTGAAACGCAACGCGCGAACGAATCGAAGTGGCCGCCGCTTGGCATTCGCCATCGTCTGCTAGCGCGGCGCAAGAGCTAGTGTTGCGCTGGCTCGCGGACGAAAACTTCAACAACGATATTCTCCGCGCGATACGCCGCAGGCATCCGACTGTCGACATTCTTCGCGTCCAGGATGCCGGCCTAAGGGGTGCGGACGATGAAGCGGTTCTGGCTTGGGCGGCCGAACAGGACCGCTTGCTCTTGACCCATGACGTTTCGACCATAACGGACTATGCATATCGCCGCGTAATGAAGGGTGACCCAATGCCAGGCGTATTCGAAGCCAACCGCAGTCTTTCGATTCGCGAAGTCGTTGACGACATTATCTTGCTGACAGAAAGCAGTAACACCGGCGAATGGGAAGGCCAAGTCCGGTATTTGCCTCTCCGATAGCCAACAGAGAGTTCTCTTTCTGATCCGAAGCGGCCTTGCGAAGAGTGAATTTCGTTTAGCATTTTCTAATTGAAGAATGAGCCTGGAGGCGGGAGCGAAGCGATCCGCCGCCGGGCCTCCTTTCTTTGGTTTTGGTTTGAGAGAGAAAGGCAACCA